>Ga0209092_10000224_pt1 | contig 54001 bp, 50 predicted proteins | sample FraStrMetagenome_FD_187446 | JGI IMG/M metagenome (GOLD analysis project Ga0209092, IMG submission 187446) | Marine eukaryotic phytoplankton communities from Arctic Ocean - Fram Strait ARC3M Metagenome (SPAdes) (version 2) | ecosystem: Environmental > Aquatic > Marine > Oceanic | place: Fram...
ATCCCGAGTACCACCCTCAAAATGATTGGTGGCCTGAGGAAACTTACCGGTTTTCCGTTCAAGATCGGCGAAATACCGATAATTGCCATCCTGTTTCAACTGCTCAAGTTGATTTTTGAAAAAGTGATCAAACGACATGGCGTATTCTTTCTGCTGGTCCAGTTCACGCAGGAGCGGATGACAAGGCCGCTGGATCTGCTCGATTTGCTATATAGCCTAGGTGCTTCATGTTTCTGCACCTAAAGGCAAGTTTTGATCGAATTGCCCGCGACATTTCCGCCCCCGTGTTATGAAATTCAGAGCTTTTGAACACCATAGGCAACAAAGCCGCCCTGTCACCGCTTTTGCAAAGGCATATTTCGCCCTAAAGGATGCGCAACATCTAAGGGCAGAATGAATGGACATATTGGTTCCCGCATGGATAAACGGTCAGTTGCAGCCAGTTGAAAAGCTGCAAACCCATCTGCGCGGATTGAAGCATAAGGCAGTGTCTGTTTTTGTGATGCGGAGTGCGGAGACATTGTTGCAACGCCGCGCCATGAGCAAATATCACACCCCCGGCCTTTGGGCCAATGCCTGCTGCACACATCCGGAATGGGGCGAAGCTGGTTTTGACTGCGCCCAGCGCCGGCTTGAGGAAGAATTAGGGCTGGCGGACCAAATCCCTGTGTACCGCGGCACGGTAGAATATAGCGCTGATGTGGGCGGCGGTATGATTGAGCATGAGGTGGTGGAAATTTTTACGCTGCAAGTCACCCAGATCAACATTCGCCCCAATCCCGAAGAGGTGATGGATCATCGCTGGCAAAATCTAAAGGATCTCACCCATGAGATTGCAGCGCAGCCAGAGGTTTTTACCCCATGGCTAAAAATCTACCTCAGCCAACATGCGAAAGCCATATTTGGCGCCTAGGCGGGATAATCACGCAGGAAGACCGGTTTTTCTGGCGTGGATTGCTCAGGTTGATAGGCATATCCACCCAAATCAAACTCCACGATTTGCGCAGGATCTGACAATCGGTTCTGGACAATAAATCGCGCCATCGCCCCGCGGGCTTTCTTAGCGTAGAAGCTCACAATCTTCGCCTTACCCTCTTTCAGCTCCAGAAATTGCGGCGTGATGATCGGCAGATGCAGCGCCGAGACATCCACAGCACCAAAGTATTCTTGGCTGGCACAGTTGACCAGCGCCTGCGCTCCGGTCACCTCTGCCTGCGCGTTTAACGCCTTTGACAACTCCTGCCCCCAATAGGCATAAAGAGATCCACCGCGATCCGTTTTCAAGCGGCTTCCCATTTCAAGCCGGTAGGCTTGAATTTGGTCCAAAGGCCGCAAAACACCATAAAGCCCGGAGAGAATGCGCACGTGGTCCTGTGCCCAGCGCATATCATCCTCACTGAAACTCGACGCTTCCAAACCTTGGTATGTGTCTCCCGCAAAGGCCAAAGCGGCAGGACGCAAAGCTTCATCCACGGGCTTGTCCGCAAATGCCACGAAACGTTCGTGATTAAGTCGCGCAAGATTTTCGCTGATCGACATCAGTTTCTGCAACTGAGGCACCGGAAGGTCCCGCGCCGTTTTCGCCAAGTTCAGCGCATCAGCAGAAAAGTCTGGCGTGGTAACATCTGAGCGCGACACCTCCGCCCAATCCAGCTTTTTCGCCGGTGAAATACAAACCAACATCGTGTGTGTCTCCTCTGATCCCTTGACCTAGCGCAGTCTAGGCAGACTGCAAGATTTCTAAAAAGGCCACGCCAAAACGTTCGGTTCGGGCGGGCGTCATTCCAGATATTTGCGCCAATTGTTCTAATGAGCTGGGGCGCCTTTGAACGATCATCCGCAGGATTGCGGTTGAACAGCTCAAGGGTTTTTCTCCATCAAAAGTCCCGCGCGCCAATTGCAATTGCCGCTCCCGCAGCTGATCAAAAAGCTCCCCCTCCGGGCGTCCAGCCATTTTGCGCCGCGCCGGGTGGACAGAGGCCTGCTCTCCAGTGATCACAGATAAAAACGCCTGCCCATAACTTTCCAGTTTTTTCGCCCCCACGCCACCAATCGCGGCCATTTGATCCAAATTTTGCGGGCGGCGCTCTGCCATTTCAATAAGGGTTTTGTCATTGAAAATGATATAAGCTGGCACTTTTTGTTGTTCGGCCAAAGCGCGCCTCTTAGCTTTAAGCGCGGATAGAAGTGGCGCATCTTCTTCTGACACCAAGGATTTGACCACTGGACGGCGATCTTGATCTGCGGTGGTGATGCTGTCCTTGCGCAACTGGATTTGAGCTTCCCCTTTTAATAAGGGCCGCGCGTTCTGCGTAAACCGCAGACCACCATGGCGTTCTGGATCCGGGCGTATAAGATCAAACCCCATCATCTGCCGAAAAATCGCCTGCCATTGCGCCTTGCTGATGGCCTTTCCTACCCCAAAGGTTGGCAATTCATGATGCGCGCGTTGCCGTACTTTATCAGTGGCATTACCGCGCAATATATCGATCAAATGACCCGTACCAAACCATTCCCCAGTGCGTAGAATGGCCGACAGCGCCATGCGCACCGGTTCTGTCCCGTCAAAAACCTCAGGCGGCGTATCACAAAGGTCACAATTTCCACAGTTCGATGCTGTTTCACCAAAATAGGTCAGCAATGCAGATCGGCGGCAGCTCAGTGCCTCTGCCAAACCCAACAAAGCATTAAGCCGCGCGTGATCTGCCATTTTGCGATCCGCAGGTGCCAGCCCTTCATCAATTTGCGCACGGCGCAGGCGGATATCATCTGCGCCAAAGAGGGTCAAAGTCTCAGCTGGCGCACCATCGCGCCCGCCTCGACCAATTTCTTGGTAATAGGACTCAATGGATTTGGGCAAATCTGCATGGGCCACCCAACGAATATCCGGCTTATCTACCCCCATACCAAAGGCGACCGTGGCCACGACGATGAGGCCGTCCTCTCGCTGAAATCGTGTTTCGACAATTCGGCGATCTTCGGCATCCATACCACCGTGATAAAAACAGGCCGAATGCCCCACTTCGCGCAGCGCTTGTGCCAAAGTTTCCGTCTTAGCCCGCGTGCCGCAATAGACAATGCCTGACTGCCCCTTCCGCGCCGCTGCAAAGGAAAGAATTTGCTTGCGCGGTTGATCTTTAGCGGCAAAAGCCAAATGGATATTGGGCCGATCAAACCCATGTAAAAAGCTCGTGGGGGCCTGACCATCAAACAGCTTATTGACAATTTCCGCTTGGGTTTCTTCATCGGCCGTGGCCGTAAAGGCAGCCAGCGGGACGTTCAATGCCCGGCGCAACTCGCCAATCCGCAGATAATCAGGGCGAAAGTCATGGCCCCATTGCGAGACACAATGCGCCTCATCCACCGCGATCATTGACACACCAACCCGCCGCAACATTCCCAAAGACGATCCGGCCGCTAACCGCTCTGGTGCGATATACAAAAGTTTGAGTGTGCCTCGCTCTAACCCTTCCCAAACCGCATCAGTCTCCTCGGGCGTATTGCCAGAGGTCAAAGCCCCCGCTCCGACCCCGGCGGCCTGTAAGGCGCGAACTTGGTCTCGCATCAAAGCAATCAGCGGTGATATCACCACCGTCACCCCATCACGAATCAAGGCAGGTAACTGAAAACAAAGTGATTTTCCACTCCCGGTGGGCATTATTGCCAGTACATTTTGCCCCTCCGCAACCACTCGCACAATTTCCTCCTGACCGGGACGAAAGGCATCGAATCCGAAAACATCCCTCAGAAGGGTGGTATAGGGCATAACAGATCCGATGGGTTAGCGGCCGTAATAGGCCAAAGTATATTGCAAGGCGGCCACGATCAGCAGCGCAATCAAAGGCGTCAAATCAAGCCCACCCATATTGGGCAGGAACTGCCGAATACGGCCATAGATCGGATCTAAAAGACGGTTCAACCCCGACCAAATCTGCGCAACAATGGGCTGATAAAGGTTCAAAACATTGAAAGCGATCAACCAACTCATGATCAAATGGGCAATGATAAAGAACCAAATGACGTTCAAAATCATGTAAGGTATCGCGAAAATAGGAGCCATGTGAAACCTCGACAGAATACGTTTGCTTTTACCTAAGCGCTTCGGCCCCCATCGGCAAGTCGCTTGACAGATCGGGTTCAAAATCATGGGTTGACCCATGGGCCTGCGCACTCTTTTGTGACCAAAATTTGGAGAGCCGTCTATGTACCCTTTCGTCCGTCTCGCTTGGCAATTTTTCATTCACCGCAAGACGGGCTCGCTTGCCATTGGACAAACCCACTATAGCACGCATTACTGCCTGCCTTGGGACTTGGATCTTTGGCGCGAACTCAACAATGGCCGCACCCTGTCGATCTATGACATGGGCCGCCTGCCCATGGCGCATCGCTCTGGCTTACTGGCCATATTGAAACACAAGGGCTGGGGCCTCACCATCGCCGGCAGCTCCGTGCGCTACCGCAAACGCATCCGTGTATTTGACAAAATCAAAATGCGCAGCCGCGCCCTTTGTGCCGACGCGCGGTTTATGTATCTGGAGCAAAGCATGTGGGTGAACGGAACCTGTGCCGGGCACGCGCTTTATCGCACCGCGGTGACCAATGCTGATGGAATCGTGCCGATTGAAAACCTACGGGCAGAACTCAACCCAGACACGCCCCTGCCTCCAATTCCCGAATGGGTCGCCGCATGGATCACCGCAGAGGACCTACGCCCTTGGCCGCCGATGTGGGACACCCATCAGGAAAGCCTTGCTTTGGCCATTTCTCTCAGCCAAAGTTGAAGCAATTTTAGGGGAGCCATATGTCGAAACCAACAACAGAGCAGGCCATTTTAATCAAACGCGTGCGCGGTTGGATGATGTTCGACTGGGCCACGCAACCCTTTTACACCCTTGGTTTAACCTTCATTTTTGGACCCTATTTTGCCAGTATTGCCGCAGAGCATTACCTGTCCAGCGGATTGGATCCCACCAGCGCCAAGGCCAATGCGCAATCAATCTGGTCTTGGGGGCAGGCTATGGCCGGCCTTATCGTTGCGATCATAGGCATTCTTGCTGGCGCCTATGCTGATAGTACCGGTCGGCGCATGCCGTGGATTTGGGCCTCCTCATTAGTCTTTGTGATCTGCTCTTGGATGCTTTGGTACATGGTGCCAGATGGATCTGCGATGTGGTCCTCTTTGATCTTCTTCTCCATCGCCTTCATTGCCGCTGAGCTGGCGCTTGTATTCACCAATGCCGTTCTTCCCAGCTTAGGAGACAAGCGGGAAGTTGGAAAAATCTCAGGCAGTGGCGCCGCCCTAGGCTATGCCGGCGGTATCATCAGCTTGTTTATCATGCTGTTTTTCTTTTTTGACGAAGGCGGCAAGACCTTTCTGATCGGGTTAGATCCCGGCTTTGGTTGGTTGGATGCCCAAACCCGCGAAGGTACGCGGGCGGTCGGCCCCTTGATCGCAATTTGGTTTGTAATTTTTATGCTGCCATTTTTCCTTTGGGTGCGAGAAAGCAAAGCCCCCAATCGCCTGGGCGGATTGCAACAATCTCTTACGGACTTAAAGGATACGCTCAAGAGCATGGTTAAACGGCCCAGCCTCTTTTCCTTCATGGGCGCGCAAATGTTCTATCGCGACGCCCTCAACGGACTTTATGCCTTTGGCGGGGTTTATGCAGTTTTGATCCTGGGCTGGGGGCAAACGCAGCTTGGTATTTTTGGAATTCTCGGCGGATTATCCGCTGCAGTTGTGACGTGGATCTCAGGAAAATACGATCGAAAGCTGGGGCCATTGCCAGTGATTTACTTTCATGTCTACGTGCTGATCTTTGTCTCACTTTGCATCATTGGCATGTCCAGAGACAGCTTCTTTGGTCTGGCCTTGTCGGAAGGCTCCTCACTGCCCGATATCATTTTTTACATCTGCGGTGCGGCTATTGGTGGATCCGGCGGGGGGATCTATGCCGCCAGCCGTTCCATGATGGTGCGCCATACTAATCCTGACCGTCCGACCGAAGCCTTTGGCCTATTTGCCCTCGCCGGAAAGGCCACCGCCTTTTTGGCACCACTTCTTATCGGTTTATTTACCTATTGGCTAAATGACGCCCGCCTAGGCTTTGCGCCCATTGTGGGACTGTTCATCTTAGGGATGCTTCTGCTCCACTGGGTAAATCCAAATGGAGATCAATGAGAGTGGAACCGATTGCCTTCAAATATCTTTTTGCACTGACGCTCTTCGCAGGTGCCCTGCCCTTTGCACTTCAGGCACAAACGCAATCTGACCGCCCGCAAGCGCGGTCAGATCGGGCAGTGACCGTGGCTGCAAAAACCCTTTTCGGTGCGGCTGAGATCGGATCAAAACATGCAGCCGAATCTTTTGGCGGCTACGCTAAGGGCTGTTTGGCCGGCGGGGCTGCTCTGCCAGAAACTGGCCCCACATGGCAGGCCATGCGCCTATCTAGAAACCGAAATTGGGGACAGCCTATAACGATTGACTACCTGCAAGATCTCTCGAGCAAAGTGTCCCAGAACACTTCTTGGTCCGGTCTTTACATTGGAGATATTTCTCAACCGCGCGGCGGACCGATGTTGTCAGGCCATGCCAGCCACCAAATTGGCCTCGACGCAGATATATGGCTACGCCCAAAAACAGATCGTATTTTAACTCGGCCAGAGCGGGAAGAGATTTCCTCTATATCCATGCGCCGGGCCTCTGGCGCTTATACGAATGACCGCTGGACCAAAGACCACGAAACTGTTCTCAAATTGGCCGCGTCAGATCCACGGGTAGCACGCATATTTATTTTCCCAGGTGCCAAGGTCGCCATGTGCAAATCAGCTAGAGGCGACCGCAGCTGGCTGCGCAAAATTCGTCCTTGGTACGGACATCACTATCATTTCCACGTCCGCCTAAAATGCCCAGGAGGCCAAGAGAATTGCATCGCCCAAGCCCCACCACCGCTGGGTGACGGTTGCAAAGAAGCGGTTGGGTGGGTCAATCGAATCTTGACCCCCCCCCCACCGGACCCGAATGCTAAGCCACGAAAACCTAAGCCGCCGATCACCTTGGCCAAATTGCCCCAACAATGCAGCGCGGTTCTATCAAACCTCTGAGGGCCCGCTGTACGGAAATCACTTGCAATATATCCTATGGGCTCGTATTCGGGCGCGTCAAAACTGACCAAGTCGCCGCTACCTTGGCTAAAAAACGGAATGAAAACATGAAAACTCTCTATCTCTCTGGCATTCTTGCCATGGCTACCGTCGTTGTGGCCTCCAACATCCTAGTTCAGTTCCTTCTTGGAGACTGGCTGACCTGGGGTGCATTCACCTATCCCATCGCCTTTCTCGTCACCGATGTGATGAACCGAGTCTACGGTGTTGCTGCAGCGCGCCGTGTCGTCTTTGCCGGCTTTGCCGCTGGCGTTCTTTGTTCACTCATTGGCACGCAAGTCATGCTGCAAGGAGATGGCTACAGTTTCCCAGCGGTAACACTGCGCGTGGCTTTGGGATCTGGCACCGCATTTCTGGTAGCTCAATTGTTGGATGTTCAAATCTTCGACCGCTTGCGGCATGGCACATGGTGGCGGGCCCCTCTGGCCTCAACGCTGATCGGCAGTGCTGTGGATACCGTCCTCTTTTTCAGCATCGCTTTTTCCACCATCTTCAACGGGCTGGAAACGAACAATGTTCCAGACTGGGCACAGGGTACTGTGCCACTGCTTGGAGCTGGTATGGAGCTGCCGCTTTGGGCCTCTCTGGCCGTTGCAGATTGGCTTGTGAAACTGTCTTTGGCCCTCATCGCTTTGGTGCCGTTCCGATTCATAGTGCTATATCTTGTTGGGCGTATGACAAAAAACCATTGACTTTGTGTCTCTCTCTGACAAGCTGTCTATAAATGTAACAGCTGAAAGGAGGTGATCCAGTGTCGAGAAAGGTATTGGGGAATGGAGTCGTAACAGGTTTGGAGGCAAATTTCTAAGGCAAACCTTGGAGTTTTAGCGCCAAGCTTGGGCAAACGGTCCTAAACGACCCGCCCTCCGCACAACTTTCGAAGGGCCGTCCTCTCTGGGCGGCCCTTTTTATTTGTGGCATAGTAGTCCCATGTTGCAAATCAATAATGAAATAATGATTCACGATTGGGAGCTGACCGAAAGTTTCACCCGTGCGCAGGGACCCGGAGGACAGAACGTCAATAAAGTATCCACCGCCGTCGAATTGCGCTTTGAGGCGGCCCGCAGCCCAAATCTCCAAGGCCCGGTTAAAACCCGGCTCAAAAAAATGGCTGGCCGCAAATGGACCTCTGATGGCGCCATAATTTTTCGCGTGGAAGACACCCGCTCTCAGGCACGTAACCGCGAAATTGCAAAAGAGCGCTTGAAAGAGCTGATCCTTCAGGCTTTGATACGGCCAAAACGCCGGATCGCCACGCGCCCCACACTCGGATCGCAGAGACGCCGACTGGCTGGAAAAGTACAGCGCGGCATAGTCAAATCTCTGCGCGGAAAGGTAAAAGATGTCGAGTGATCTTGCGGCGCGGCGTACCGCTGTGTTGGGGCCAAATGTGCCCACTTTTTATGAGACCCCAGTGCATTTGGTCAAAGGCGTAGGGGTTTGGGCGTGGGGTGCGGACGGGTGTAAATATCTTGATTGCTATAACAACGTACCGCATGTCGGCCATTGTCACCCCCATGTCGTCACAGCTATCGCAAAACAGGCAGCGAAGCTGAACACCCATACCCGCTATTTGCACTCTGGAATTGTGGAGTATTGCGAGCGGCTCACCGCCAAATTTCAAACTCAATTGGACCAGGTCATAATGGTGTGCAGCGGATCAGAGGCCAATGACATTGCCCTGCGCATGGCCCAAGCTGTGACCGGAAAAACTGGCATCATCGCAACAGATAATACCTATCACGGCAATACGATGGCAGTGTCACAGCTTTCTTCGCGCAAACCACCCATCGGGGGCTATGCCAGCAATATTCGCCACATCCCTGCGCCAGATACCTTGCGGCCAGTTGGTGGTACGGCTGATGGTCAGGCCGTGGCCTTTGCGCAAGAACTGCAAACTGCCATTGATGATCTCGAGGCCTCTGGCCACGGGTTTTCGGGTTTTCTATTTTGCCCGACCTTCGCCAATGAAGGCCTGCCAGATTTGCCACAGAATTTTATGAAGCCCGCCGAGCAAGTGGTCAAAGCCGCCGGAGGGCTGTTGATCGCAGATGAGGTTCAGCCCGGGTTTGGCAGAGGCGGCGAGACTTGGTGGGGCCATGAATGGCTTGGTATATCACCTGATGTTGTGACATTGGGCAAACCAATGGCCAATGGGCATCCGGTTGCAGCAGTGGTCGCACGCGCGGAAATCATGGCTGAATTTCGCAACGCCTTTGGCTATTTCAACACCTTTGGTGGCAATCCAGTAAGCTGCGCCGCGGCTGCGGCCACTTTGGACGTCATTGAACAGGACAATTTGGTAAATCATGCCAAAAACGTCGGTGCTGTTTTTTTGCGCGAGCTGCACTCTATCGACCATCACAGCATCGCCAGCCGGCGCGGACGTGGTTTGTTTTTCGCTTTGGAATTGGAAACGGATGGTGCTGCCGATGAATCCTTAGCCGCCCATGTCGTCGAATATGCACGCAATCATGGCCTGTTGATGGGGCGCTCGGGGCGCAATCGCAATATTTTGAAACTGCGCCCGCCCATGCCCTTTTCCAATGAGAATGTTGCCATGGCCTGTGACATCCTACAGGCCGCCTTCAAAGCATGAGTGATCTTCCTGCAATAGCCGCCAAATGGGGCGCAAATGGGCAGATACAGTTGATCGCCGAGAGGGAAAACGCAGTGTTTAAGGTCCTGCGCGACGGGACACCGATGGCGTTGCGTCTGCATCGGCCAGGATATCAAAGTGAAGCGGCAATCTTGTCAGAATTGCGCTGGACGCTGCGGCTGGCTCAGGCGGGTTTTGCCTGCCCCAAACCCCTCGCGCAGGCGGATGGATCCTTATTGGCAAAGTTGGCGGATGGACGCTTTGTCTCTGTGATTACCTGGGTGGAGGGCGCGCCAATTGGGGCTATGGACACCCCCGTTGATACGGATGTCACCGCCCATTGTGATCTTTATCACAAATTGGGCCGTCTCTTAGCTCAGCTGCATGAGACCAGCGATCGCATAAAAACTGACGATCTCACACGCGCCGCCTGGGATCTGCCGGGCCTGCTGGGAAAATCCCCCTTTTGGGGTCGATTTTGGGACAATCCATCGCTGTCGGCCAGTGAAAAAAAGTTCATGGTCTATACCCAACAGACCGCTCACGCCCATTTAAGCGCCATGAAGGGCGCAGATTTTGGCTTGATTCATGCGGATGCCTTGCAAGAAAATGTCTTTCAAACAAAGTCAGGGCTGACGCTGATTGATTTTGACGACGCGGGATTTGGCTATCGCGGTTACGATCTTGGGGTCTGTCTGTCGCAACATTACGCCGCAGGGCATTTGAACGATCTGATCGCCGCCGTTGCAGAGGGCTATGGAACACTCCGCAAAGCCCCATCGATAGATGATATCAAATTTTTCCTTATGTTGCGTGGGCTTGCCTCTTGCGGATGGGTGATTGTGCGGCAGCCGAAAAAAAGCCCTGTCCAAAGGCGCTATGCAGAACGCGCGCTGCATTTGGCACATCAATGGCTGACAACCGCTTAAACGATGACACCTTGCGGGTTTTGACGTCCAACTTCGAACACCTGTTTGTAGCGCGCAATTTCATCTGCCGGACCCATCGCCTTGTTGGGATTGTCGGACAATTTGACCGTGGGTTTGCCATTGGCTGACACGGCTTTGCAGACCAAAGAGAAAGGCTTCAACCCATCATTTGGCACCAAACCACGAAAATCATTGGTCAGCAGCGTGCCCCAACCAAAAGAGACTCTGACCCGTCCAGCGAACAATCGATGCAGCTCGGCGATCTTCTCCACGTCCAAACCATCAGAAAAAATCAGCAGTTTTTGACCGGGATCTTCATTGCGGCTTTTCCACCATTTAATCGCTTGTTCTGCTCCTTGAATAGGATCACCAGAATCGATGCGCATGCCCGTCCATGTGGCCAGCCAATCTGGCGCATTGTTTAAAAACCCTTCCGTGCCATAGGTATCTGGCAAGATGATCCGCAGGTTTCCATCGTGTTCCTCATGCCAATCAGATAGAACGTCATAGGGGGCCTGGCGCAAGGCTTGATCATCGGAGGCCAGCGCAGAATAGATCATAGGCAGTTCATGCGCATTAGTCCCAATCGCCGCCAAGTCCCGATTTTTCGCAATCAAACAATTGGATGTACCAATAAATTTGTCTCCCAATCCTTCGGTCATGGCCTGCACAGCCCAATCTTGCCATAAAAAGGAATGTCGCCTGCGCGTGCCAAAATCCGCAAGGCGCAAGTCCTCAATGTCGCGCAGTGTCTCAATTTTTTCCCAGAGCTTGGCCATGGCCCGCGCATAGAGAATTTGAAGCTCAAAGCGGCGCATGTCACGCAGCACCGCGCGGCCGCGCAGCTCCATAAGAACCGCCAAAGCAGGAATTTCCCACAACATCACCTCGGGCCAACTGCCTTGAAACGTCAGCTCATATTGCCCATCACGTTTCTCAAGGTGATAGTCAGGCAATCTAAGCGCCTCGAACCAATCCATAAACTCGGGCGTAAACATCTGGCGTTTGCCATAGAATGTATTTCCGCGCATCCATGTGCTTTCGCCACGCGACAGGGACAAAGAGCGTACATGATCCAACTGTTCGCGCAGCTCTCCCTCATCAATCAATTCTGCCAAGCGAATATTGCTTGACCGATTGATCAAACTAAAGGTCACCTCCGTTTTTGGGTGATTGCGGAGCACCGATTGGCACATCAACAATTTATAGAAATCATTGTCGATTAACGACCGCACGATAGGGTCGATTTTCCATTTGTGATTCCACACTCGGGTGGCAATATCTACCATTACAAAAGGCTCACTTTCGCTGCCACCATGTCGCGCCGTGCTTGGTCCAGCGATCCGCCCATATCAATGGCGCGGCATTGAGCGGTATCGACGCTGACCGCAAAGCCCAACCGCGCCGCATCGAGCGCTGAATAAGCGACGCAATAATCCGTCGCCAATCCAACGAAGGTCACATCCCGAACCCCGCGGGTCTTCAAATATCCTTCAAGCCCGGTCGCTGTGCTATGGTCGTTCTCAAAAAAAGCAGAATAACTGTCGATGCCTGGCCGATAGCCCTTACGCAGAATCAAATCTGCCCAATCCGTGGCCAAATCTTTGTGAAAGGCTGCACCAAAACTGCCCTGCACGCAGTGATCTGGCCAAAGCACTTGGGGACCATAGGGCATTTCAATGCTGGAAAACACATCGGCCTTATGGGAGCTGGCAAAGGAGGAATGGCCCGCAGGGTGCCAATCTTGGGTGAGGATCACCGCGTCAAAATCAGCCATGCGGTTGTTAATTTGCGCCACAATCTCATCACCGCCGGCAACCGCCAAAGCGCCGCCCGGACAAAAGTCGTTCTGAACATCAACCACAATCAGAGCACGCATTTGGATCCCCTATCCAAGCTTCGCGCACAGAGGTAATGATCCGCGCCCATAAGGTCAATGTTATCAAAGCACCCATAAAGCGCTAGCGGAGCTTTAGCTATGTATCTTGCAGCAAAGACGACTTCAGATTATGACGCAGATCATGTTTAAAGTCTCCACTCTTTATCACTTCACCCGCTTTGACGATCCGGGCGCTCTGCGCGCGCCAATGGTGTCGCTTTGTGAGCATGAGGGCATCAAAGGCACAATTCTGCTCGCCAAAGAAGGAATCAACGGCACCGTCGCAGGCCCGAAACAGGGGGTTGCACGTCTTTGGGCGCATATCGCCGCGCTGCCTGGCTGTTCGGATTTTGAACATAAAGAAAGCACAGCCAGCATCATGCCCTTCAAGCGCATGAAAGTCCGCTTGAAAAAAGAGATTGTCACAATGGGCCAACCCAATGTCGATCCGCGCGCGGGCACAGGCCACTATGTCGATCCTCATGAGTGGAACGCGCTGATTGCCGCACCGGATGTCGCGGTGATTGATACGCGCAACGATTACGAGGTGGGCATCGGCACGTTTGAAGGGGCGATTGATCCCAAGACCAAAACCTTCCGTGAATTTCCCCAGTGGTGGGCTGAAAACAAACATCGTTTTCACAACAAAAAGATTGCCATGTTTTGCACCGGCGGCATTCGTTGTGAAAAATCTACTAATTTTCTGCTCGGTGAAGGGGTTGAGGAGGTCTATCACCTCAAGGGTGGAATCTTAAAATACCTTGAAGAGATGCCGCAAGAAGAGAGCACCTGGCGCGGTGAATGTTTCGTCTTCGACAATCGCGTGTCCGTCGGCCACGGCTTGGTCGAGGGCAGTTTTGATCAATGCTATGCCTGCCGCAGACCGATCACAGAGTCAGATAAAAATCGTGTCGACTATATCAAAGGCGTGCAGTGCCAGCAATGTGTAGACGAATATTCCAATGAGGACCGTGCACGTTTTGGCGAGCGCCAAAGGCAAATTGACGCCACCGCAAAATAAGGCCGCCTCACTGAGATTTGATCCAAGCTCCAAGCCGCGCAAGATGCGGTGCATGGGCTTTTCCATTGGCTTCTGCCCAATCTGCGGCTTTTAACATCGCGTATAGACCGCGCACCGCCATCCACCGCAAAGGCTCACGCTCCCAAGCTCGAACCGCACGGTTGACCCAAGGCAATTCGGTCAAAGCCGTAGGCTCTGATAGCACCAAGTCACGCAGCGTGCGCCCAGCGAGATTCGCCGAGGTCAAACCAACCCCTACATATCCGCCCGCCCAACCAATCTTGGTCTCAGGATCCAAGCCAACAGTGGCGCACCAATCGCGTGGAACCCCCAAGACCCCCTGCCAAGCATGGGCCAAGGGAACATGGGCCGCCGCAGGAAACAAACGCGTAAGAATCCCCCGCAATTCTGAAATTGTGCCCGCGGTGGGTCGGCCCTCGCGTTGAATTTTGGAATTCAAAAGATAGGGCAGCCCACGGCCGCCAACCGCGATACGCCCATCTGCTGTGCGCTGGCAGTAGCAATAGGCATGCGCCATATCTCCAATCAGCTCTGCACCCGACCAACCGATGTCCCGCCACAGCTCTAAGGGCAAAGGTTCCGTCACAATTTGAGCAGAGTTGAGAGGCAGCCATTCCCGCTCATATCCGGGCAATTGGGCGCTATAGCCTTCGGTTGCTTTCAAGACCACCGCGCAGGCCACTTGGCCCATATGTGTTATGACCTGACCTTTGGAAATTTCATGCGCCCGGGTCGCTTCGTAAATCGTAACTCCTAATCGCACCACTGCATCAGCCAATCCGCGCACCAATTTGGCAGGCTGTACCCGTGCCACACCAGAGGTCACAAGTGCGCCCCTGGCGCTTGGAATGGCAATCCGCGTACGCAATTGCGCTTCAATTTCAAGCCGGCTGCGATGATCACCCCAGTGGTGCAACCGCTTCAACTCAGGTGCAAGACGCTGAAATTGATACGCATTCGTGGCAATGGCTAATTCCTGTGTGCGGTGGATATCAGCATTGATGCCTTCCATCTCAGCAGCAGCAATGACCTCATCAACAGTTCCATGAAACGCCTCTACCATGGCCTTGACCTGTTCGGACGTACCGCTGCTCAGATATTTTTCATGCTCCCAAGCAAAATTACCCGACAGCCAGCCGCCATTACGGCCCGAGGCGCCAAAACCGGCGAAATGCTCTTCAACAATAACAATGTTCAAAGATGGGTCGGCTTTTTTAAGATAATAGGCGGCCCAAAGCCCGGTATACCCCGCCCCAATGATGCAAATATCAGCGCTTACAGAGCGGTCCAACGCCGGGCGCGGCTTTGGCAACCCGCCCAGCTCTTGATACCAAAAGGAAACGCCACCACGTTGCATTGCCCCATGCACCCCCTGTTTGGTCAGTTTTAGAAATCCAAGTTGGACACATTTAGCGCATTATTTTGGATGAATTCCCGACGCGGCTCCACCACATCGCCCATCAGCTTGGTAAACAGATCATCCGCTTCCGCGACATCATCAACCCGCACTTGCAACAATGTCCGCGCATCTGGATCCAATGTGGTTTCCCAAAGCTGATCAGGGTTCATTTCGCCCAAGCCTTTGTAGCGTTGCAGCGATAAACCCTTCTCACCCTCTTCCAAAATCGCGCTCAATAGCGTGAGGGGGCCATTGACCACCTGCACCCGATCTTTGCGCACCAATGTGCAAGGGCCGCTGTAGGTATCTTGCAAACTTTGAGTCAACATCCCTGTGCGACGCGCTTCGCCTGACCGCAGCATTGCCCCATCGAGATTGCGTATCTCTTCCACACCGCGCAAAATACGTGCCAAGCGCATGCCTCGGTCCTGTGTCGGGCGACCTTGCCAACCCCGCTCATATTCCAAAGCAATCAGATCAAGCCGGCGCGCCACCGCATCCGCCAGGCCTTGCAGGTCACGATCGACCGCCCCAGGCACGAAGGCCCCAGCGATTGCGGCTTGCTCCAAAATGTGACGTGGGTAATGGGTGGGGAATGCGTCAACAATGCGCTTCAACTGACGCGCCTCCTCCACAACACGCATCAAATCGGCACCAATAATTTCTTCGCCATTATTCAAGCGCAGCAAAGCGCCCTCGATGCCTTGTTCGATCAAGTATTCATCCAACGCGAGTTGATCCTTAAGATAAACTTCAGAGCGCCCCCGGCTCACCTTAAACAATGGGGGTTGCGCGATATAAAGATAGCCACCTTCAATCAATTCTGGCATTTGACGGAAAAAGAACGTCAGCAAGAGCGTACGAATATGCGCTCCATCCACATCAGCATCTGTCATAATCACGATTTTATGATAGCGCAGCTTTTTGATATCAAATTCATCACGCCCAATGCCTGTGCCCAGCGCCATGACCAAATTTCCAATTTCTTGGCTGCCCAGCATCCGGTCAAACCGCGCGCGCTCCACATTCAAAATTTTCCCACGCAATGGCAAAACCGCTTGGGTCATACGGTCACGCCCCGTTTGGGCAGAACCGCCAGCACTATCGCCTTCCACCAAAAACACTTCAGTTTTTGAGGGGTCTTTTTCTGAACAATCTTTGAGTTTTCCTGCCAAGAAGTTCACATCCATCGCTGTCTTGCGCCGGGTAAGATCGCGGGCCTTGCGCGCCGCTTCACGCGCCATAGCTGCCTCAACAATCTTGCCAACAATAACCTTTGCCTGCGCAGGATTTTCTTCGAACCACTCAGCCAATTTCTCACCCACCAAGCCCTCAACCGCCGGGCGCACCTCTGAGCTGACTAATTTGTCTTTGGTCTGGCTGGAAAATTTAGGATCAGGTACTTTGACGGACAACACGCAGGTCAAACCCTCACGCGCGTCATCACCTGTGAAGCTGATTTTCTCTTTTTTGGCGATGCCACTGGATTGAGCGTAGTTGTTAATCGTTCGGGTCAAAGCCCCTCGGAAGCCCGCCATATGGGTGCCGCCGTCACGCTGTGGGATGTTATTGGTAAAGGGTAGGACATTTTCGTGATAAGTGTCGTTCCACCACATCGCCACTTCGACACCGATATCATCACGGGTACCTTTGACATAAATCGGCTCTTCCATGATTGAGGATTTGGAGCGGTCGAGATATTTTACAAATTCACGCACACCGCCGTCGTAATACAGCTCACTGCGCAGAGGTTCCGCCGGGCGCAAGTCTTCAAGAATAATCCGCACGCCAGAATTCAAGAACGCCAATTCGCGCAGGCGCTTTTCCAGTATTTCAAATTTATACTCAAGATTTGAGAACGTCTCTGTCGACGCCAAGAACCGCACTTCCGTGCCCGTACGATCGCCGCAATCGCTCACAACTTTTAAGTGCTCCGCTGTGTCACCATGTTCGAACCGCGCGACATGCTCGTTGCCATCGCGCCAGATGCGCAGCTCCAGCCATACCGACAAGGCATTAACAACCGAAACCCCAACACCGTGCAAACCGCCAGAAACCTTGTAAGAATTACTATCAAATTTACCACCCGCATGCAGCTGAGTCATAATCACCTCAGCGGCAGAAACACCCTCCTCTTCATGAATTCCAACCGGAATGCCGCGACCATTATCCGCGACCGAAATCGAGCTATCGGCATTGATCCGCACCAAAACATGATCCGCATGGCCAGCCAGCGCCTCATCGATGCCATTGTCCACAACCTCATAAACCATATGATGTAAACCGGAACCATCATCAGTGTCGCCAATATACATTCCCGGCCGTTTACGAACAGCCTCTAAGCCCCTAAGAACCTTAATGGAATCTGCGCCATATTCTTCAACATTCACAGTTTGCTCAGACATCCCGTTACCCTTTTTTGAGTTACACAACAAATAGCGGAATTCGATATGATTGTCACGCAAATGGCACAATAGATTGTGGTTCAGGTTGCGATTTTTTAAAGCAACAGCACCGATGTCATCTTTCGCAAAAAAAAGCTTTTTCTGAAGGACTACGCAAAGGGAATAATGATCCCAACAGCGATCAAAAGGCCTCCAGAAATGCGGTTAATCCGCCGCACCACCTCTGGTGTTTGCAGTAGATCACGCGTACGATTTACAAAGCCAGCAATGGCCAAATTTCCCAAAAGCGGGGTGAGGATTGAGACCACAACAATGGCCAAAACATCCCATGCTGTTACCCGAGTCAGGTCAAAAAAGCCCGGAAGTACGCCGCTGTAAAACAAAATAGCCTTTGGGTTGCCTAGTATCACCACCACACCTGCGACAAAGCCCGCCCACATGCCCGGTCGCGTTAGACGTCGGTCACTGCTCAAAGCGATATCGGCCTTGAGAATCAACAAAGCTCCCATTGTAAGGAAGACCACGGCCGCGACATAGCGCAAGATGATCATGATGCCCACAATTTCATTGACCACCCAGCTCACTCCTAGGATGGCCAAAACCGGCCAAACCGCATCACCAATCGCCACACCCAATGCCAAAGGCCATGCCGCCTGAAATCCACCCGACATTGCGCGGGCCAAAAGTGCGACCCAAACTGGGCCAGGAGTAATGAATAAAATAAAAACAGCGATGGCATAAAGCGCCAAATCAGAAAAAGCCAAAGTCATTGTAGATCCACTTTTGATTTCCCCTCAACCTCTGTCACCAAAAGATGCTGCGCCCTGTCGCCAAGTTCTTCAAACAATTCAGGCCCTGTACCGCTCATCCAAGCCTGAGCACCCAGCGCGCAAATTTCGTCATAGAGCGCCACTCTGCGGGCAGCGTCCAAATGCGCTGCCACCTCATCTAAAAGCAAAATCGGCGGCAGGCCAGTTTGTTCTTTCAACGCACGGCCGTTGGCAAGGATTAGCGAAATCAAAAGTGCCTTTTGCTCGCCTGTGGAGCTATCTTTTGCTGGAACATTTTTTGCCGCAAAAACACCAAAAAGATCATCGCGATGCGGACCGGCCAAGGTGCGACCGGTGGCCAAATCGCGACTGCGATAGTCAGCCAGAAGTTCAGCGAAATCATCGCTATTGTCTGAAAATTCGATGTTTTCAGAATTGGTCAGGGTCAAATGCGCGGTTGGGAAGGCTGTTTCTGCCTGATCTTGCGCCGTGTGGATACACTCCAAAGCCTCCTCCCGCGCCTTTCGGATCTTCACGCCAGTGACTGCCATTTGCCCCTCAATAGCCCGATACCAATGGGCGTCGGTCACCTGATTTTTCAACAGACGATTGCGCTCTCGCATGGCTTTTTCATAAATGAGCACCTGCTCACCGTGGTTTGGATCAAAAGAGAGAGTCATGCGATCCAAAAACCGCCGGCGCCCCTCCGCGCCTTCAATCCAGAGACGGTCCATCGCGGGGATCAACCACAGGACACGCACAATGCGCCCCAACATGACCTGAGTTGCCGCTTTGCCATCAATCCGCAGCTGACGCGCCGCGCCATTTTGCGACCAGATTTCTATCTCATGCAGGCGATCCTGCGTGCGCAAAACAGCCGAGACCTTCCAGCCCAGCGCTTCGGGACGACGGGTCATTTCTTCCGCACTCGACCGCCGCAGGCCGCGACCAGGCGAAAGCAAGGATACTGCCTCTAAAATATTTGTCTTGCCGGCCCCATTGCCACCATAAATCGCCACAGGTCGCGGGTCACAATCGATCTGCACCACATGATGCGACCGAAAGTGCGAAAGGCTTAAAGATTCAACAGCAAAATTGGGCATCTGTGCCCTTCACATTCACGCCGGCTTAAACGCGCATCGGCATGACGACGTAAATGGCCGTTGTATCATTGCCTTCACGCATCAAGGTTGGATCCCCTGATGTGTTGAATAAGAACACCGCGTTTTCTCGATCAACCTGACTGGCAATTTCGAGCAGATATTTCGCGTTGAAGCCAATTTCCAATTTTTCATCACCATAGGCGACGGCCAATTCTTCCTCGGCAGCGCCGCTGTCTGGCGCATTAACCGACAGAATCAGGCGATCTTCATCCAATGCCAGCTTCACAGCCCGCGACCGCTCTGAGGAAACCGTGGCCACACGGTCAACTGCCTTGGCGAATTCGGCCGCATCCACTTCCAATTTACGCGTGTTGCCCGAGGGAATAACGCGTGTATAATCTGGAAAGGTGCCATCAATCACTTTTGAGGTCAGCGTTACATTTGGCGTTGCAAAACGCACTTTAGTTTCTGAAACTGAAACAGCAATTTGCGCGTCATCATCATCAAGCAATTTGCGCATTTCACCGACAGTTTTACGCGGCACAATCACGCCGGGCATATCTCCTGCATCTGTTGGCAGATCCGCATCAATCCTCGCCAATCGGTGACCATCAGTAGCAACACAGCGCAGTTTTTGACCCCCATCACCTTCAGCCACATGCATGTAGACACCGTTCAAATAATAACGGGTCTCTTCGGTGGAAATCGCAAATTTTGATTTGTCAAAGAGCCGGCGCAACACCATCGCAGAAGCGGTGAAATTAGAGGTATATTCCGACGTAGCCATGACCGGGAAATCTTCCTTCGGCAGGGTCGTCAAAGAGAAAGTCGAACGACCTGCTTCCACGGTCAAACGGCCAGAGACGCCATCATCCATCAAGGTCACTAAAGCCCCATCTGGCAACTTACGCACAATCTCATGCAACGTCACCGCAGATACCGTGCTGGCCCCTGCGCGCTCCACCATAGCTGTCACACGATCGACAACCTCGATATCCAAATCTGTCGCACGAAAAGACGCATGATCGCCACTCGCCTCAATCAATACATTTGCCAAGATTGGAATTGTATTTCGGCGCTCCACAACGGACTGCGCTTGGGACACAGCCTTCAATAAAGTTGCGCGTTCAATAGACAGTTTCATGGCCGTTCTCCGTCACGTATTTGAAGATAAACCGTAAAGAATTTTTTTCAGGACACAAGGGTGAGTTGCCGTTTTAACCCTTAATGGTTTTGAAAGGCAGCTATGCCTCCAATGAGCGCCGCAAGAGGTCCAGGTCGTCAGACATTTGACTGTCTTGGTTGCGTAAATCCTCGATTTTCCGCACCCCATGCATCACAGTCGTATGGTCTCGACCACCAAACCTGCGGCCAATTTCCGGCAATGAGCGGCTGGTCAATTGCTTGCACAGATACATGGCAATCTGGCGCGGCCGCGCAAAGCTGCGCAGGCGCTTTGGTCCCAGCAGATCTGAAAGGCGAATATTATAGTGATCGCTCACTTTACGCTGAATTTCCTCAACCGTAACCTTGCGATCCGAGGCGCGCAAAATATCAGAGAGACAGTCTTGGGTCAGTTCAACCGTAATTTCACGCCCCACCAGTGAGGCAAAGGCAAAGAGCCGAGTCAAAGCCCCCTCGAGCACACGCACATTGGTTGAAATGCGATGTGCCAAAAATTCTACAACTGCCTGGCGTACTTCAATGCCCGGGTAGCTGGACTGATACAGCTCAATTTTAGACTGTAAAATACCAAGACGCAGCTCATAGGTGGTGGGATGTAAATCCACCACCAAACCGCATTGCAAACGGCTGGCGATGCGATCTTCTAATTGCTTTATCTCACCCGGTGCACGATCAGCGGAGATAATAATTTGCTTGTTTTGGTCCACCAAAGCATTGAATGTATGAAAAAATTCCTCTTGGGTACTGTCTTTTCCACCAATGAATTGCACATCATCCACCATCAGGACATCGACCGAGCGGAACAGTTCTTTGAAATCCATCATCTTGCGTTCACGCAGGGCCTGCACGAATCGATACATGAATTGTTCAGCCGAGAGATACATCACATTGATATCAGGACGATTTGATTGCAGCTCCCAGGCAATTGAATGCATCAAATGGGTTTTTCCCAAGCCAACACCACCATATAAAAACAGAGGATTAAAGGTGACTGGACCCGCTTCAGCAACACGTTTCGCCGCCGCATGAGCCAACTCGTTGGGTTTGCCTACAACGAAATTTTCAAACACGAAGCGCTTGTCGAGCTTTGCCCCTTGGATTTCGCGTGGCTTAACCGGCGCGACCACAGCGGGGAAAGACAGGCGCGCTACAGATTCTTGATCCAAGCGTCCTACGGAAAACGTCACACGGGTGACTTCAAGACCGGATTCGCGCATTTGATAGAGGATCTGGTCTTCAAAATGCTGGCGTACGTAATTTCCAAAAAAACTAGTTGGCACGAAAAATTCTGCCGTACCGCACGATTCGCCCACAAATTGCAGGGGTTCGATCCATGACTTATAATTGTTGTTCCCGAGAGACTTGCGCAAACGATCCGCGGCGATATCCCAAAAATCTAGTGCCATACGTTTCACTTAATCCCAATACAAACGACCATTCATCTGGCCCGTCATCAACGCGGCCCAATGACAACGTCGCTCAAATTTCTATGCCACTGCCCACCCATCAGGCAAACTAATTTTCCGGGAAATAGCGTCCATGATCCATAAAATGGGTTTATCATGTTATGTGAGCCCAAGATCATGTCGCCGTGCAGCAGTGGCAATCTCTTGGAGCAATTATCCCCCGGAGCACTCAAAGTGACTCGCATATACTTTTTATCCCTCGGCCAAGTGACTCTGCAACAGATCTTAATTCTTGACTCGGTGTTTTTTGAAAAAGAATCTCTTTCCACCTGTAGTTGAGATAATCAAGTTTAAAAAAAATATTTCTTTTACTGTCACTTAAACGGAAAAGGGCGTGGGAAATATCCCACGCCCAGTATTCATAGATTTGTAACAATTATTAAGACAGAGCTTTAACCCGTGAGGCCAAACGCGAAACTTTGCGTGAAGCTGTGTTTTTGTGGAAAATTCCTTTTGTAACACCGCGCATCAGCTCTGGCTGTGCGGCGCGAAGAGATGCAGTTGCTGCGGCTTTGTCGCCCGAAGCGATGGCTTCTTCAACAGCGCGCAGATATGTGCGGATACGGGATTTGCGCGCTTTATTTACCGCTGTACGGCGCTCAATTTGACGTGCGCGCTTCTTTGCTTGTGGTGAATTTGCCATGTTATCAGGTCCTAACTTAATCTTGTGCCACACGTATTACCGCTAGGCCCATACCGTTTGGACCGGATTATCTAAAGCCAAGCGGGCCACACGCGCATTTTCTGACGATGCGTATAGCTTCTTTCTAAGGAGATGCAAAGCAATTCTGCCTATTTATCGCGAAATTGTGGCTCTCTTTTCTCGACAAAAGCCGCCATACCCTCTTTTTGGTCTTCTGTTGCGAACATCGAATGGAACACGCGCCGTTCAAACAATAAGCCTTCCGCCAAAGTGGTCTCATAGGACCGATTCACCGCATCCTTAGCGGCTTTGATGGAAATTTGCGATTTCTCAGCAATTTTTCCAGCAACCTCCAGGGCAACTTCCATCAATTTTTTCATCGGCACCACGCGACTGACCAGACCTGAGCGCTCCGCTTCCTCCGCATCCATAAAACGCCCAGTCAAATGCATATCCATGGCTTTGGATTTTCCAACGAATCGAGTCAAGCGCTGCGTGCCGCCAATGCCAGCGATGACGCCAAGATTGATCTCTGGCTGTCCAAACTTTGCGTTGTCAGCGCATATGATAAAATCACAGAGCATCGCCAGCTCACAACCACCGCCCAATGCATAACCTGAAACTGCTGCAATTGTTGGCTTCCTAGCTTCTTGCAACGGGCTCATGCTCGCGCCGAATAGATCATCGGACACAACGTCCACAAAGCTCTTTTCTCCCATCTCAGTGATATCGGCACCAGCAGCAAAGGCTTTCTCTGATCCGGTAATCACCATGCAACGGACTTTATCATTTGCTTCTGCCTGACGCACCGCATCGCCAAGCTCCGCCACCAGCTGGCTATTCAGCGCGTTCAATGCCGATGGGCGGTTCAATTTGATGACGCAGATATGATCTGCAATCTCTACGATGATGGTCTCATAAGCCATATTGGTCCCAGCATTACTCCTATCAGGCGTTTAGGACTATCACGTTCGCCACCTATTTCAAGCTATCTCTGACAAGTCGGACAATAGAAGCTAGAGCGTCCCGATTGGCTCACCCGCGCAATTGTGCCGCCGCATCCCGCATGCTTGCAGGGCTGCAATTCTCGGTCATAAACATGGAAACTGTGCTGAAAATAGCCCAACTCTCCCCCAGTTTGACGGTAATCTTTAAGACTAGATCCACCGGCTTCAATCGCCTCTTCCAGCACCGTCCGAATGATCGGCACCAAAGTGCCCACTTGCTCTTTTGACAGGTCCTTGGCCTTACACATAGGTGAAATTTTTGCACGGAAGAGAACTTCACAGACATAAATATTGCCCAAGCCCGCAATGAGTCGTTGGTCCAAAAGCGCAGCCTTAATCGGCGTGTTGCGCCCCGCGAGTGCTGCGGCCAAATAGGTGTCATCTAAATAATTACTCAATGGCTCTGGTCCAAGGTTACAGAGCATCTTATGCGTTTTAACCTCTGCGGTAGACGCAAGATCCATCGCGCCAAAACGTCTGGCGTCATTGAAGGTCACCCGTGTATCATTTTCCATGTGAAACACCACATGATCGTGTTTTTCTGACGCAGGATGTTCTTGATAAAATTCCCCAATTTTGTGGCCCGAAACTAACATTCGGCCAGACATACCGAGGTGCACAATCAAAGTCTCCTGTGTATCCAAGTCTAACAAAATATATTTTGAGCGCCGCAAAACCCGCAAAACCCTAGCTCCAGTTAAGCGCTGCGCCATATCGGGCGGGAAGGGCCAGCGCAAATCGGGCCGGTTCACCTCTGCACGAATAATTTTTTGGTCCTGCATCGCCGGTTGCAGGCCGCGGCGGACTGTCTCAACCTCTGGTAATTCGGGCATCTGGCGCTTCCTTCTGGTACATCACATTGTATCAGCCGCCCTGCGTATTATAAGGGGGGTGAAGTCACAAAAGGCCTGTTCCATGCAAGACACTGGTGAAGACACAACCCATTTTGGTTTTGAAACCGTTCCAGAGGCTGAAAAGGCCGGCAAGGTGCAGGGTGTTTTCACCTCCGTAGCCAGCAAATATGACATTATGAATGACGTTATGAGTGTCGGCATCCACCGCATTTGGAAAGAGGCTATGATGGATTGGCTGGCCCCAATACCCGGGCAAAAGCTTCTCGATGTCGCTGGTGGCACTGGGGACATAAGCTTTAAATTTCTCAAGCGTGCGGGGTCTGGTCAGTCCACAGTGCTTGATATCACTGAAAATATGCTCGTCGAAGGTCGCAAACGTGCTGAAGCTGCTCAAATAGTGGATAACTTGGATTGGGTTGTTGGTGATGCCATGGCCCTGCCCTTTGCCAACAACAGCTTTGATGTCTATACAATAAGTTTTGGCATTCGGAATGTAACACAGCCGCAAGAAGCCTTAAATGAAGCCTTCCGCGTCCTAAGACCCGGCGGTCGGTTGATGGTTTTGGAATTCAGTCAAATACCCGTTCCTTTAGCGCAGAAGGCCTATGATCTCTATTCCTTCAATATCATTCCACGCATGGGCCAGATGATCGCCAATGACCGCGACAGCTACCAATATCTTGTCGAATCGATTCGCAAGTTTCCCAATCAAGAGACATTTTTAAGCATGGTGCAGCAGGCAGGGTTTGAGAATACCAGCTATCGAAACCTATCGCTCGGGATCGCCACCTTGCATTCGGGATGGAAAATTTAGATGCGTGGTCCGCATAATATTTTTCGCCTGATCCGCACCGGTGCAACATTTGAGCGCACAGGGGCGATGAAAGTGATCCTCAACGCCTATCAAGCGCCCGTAGGCCTACGCTTAGCAGCGAAAATTCTTGGATGGCCATTTCAGTGGTTGGGTTACAAGGGTGATCCTAAGATGCCACCAGTCACTCGGGCGCTTACCGCTTTGGGCCCTGCCTATATCAAATTCGGGCAAATCCTATCGACCCGCCCCGATGTGGTCGGCGATGAGCTAGCCGTACAATTGCGGGTGCTGCAAGATAAATTGCCACCCTTCCCGATCGAAGAAGCGCAAAAAATGATCGAGGCAGAGCTAGGGCGACCTTTGACATCCTTCTTTCAAGACTTCAGCGCGCCAGTTGCCGCCGCCTCTATTGCTCAGGTCCACCGCGCAAAATTAGCCTCCGATGGTGCAGATGTCGCCGTGAAAGTCTTGCGCCCGGGCATTGAGCGTGCTTTTCGGAGAGATATCGATGCGTTTTACTTTGCAGCCCGGATGGTTGAAGTTCTGGCCCCCGGCGCGCGTCGTCTACGTCCACTCGATGTGATCGCGCATTTCGAAGGCGTGGTTCTTGGCGAGTTGGATCTTCGGCTGGAGAGCAGCGCCGCGGGAGAATTTGCCGCCAACACCGAATCCGATGAAGGATTTCAGTTGCCCCGCATCAATTGGAGCCTGTCAGGTAAAAATGTCATGACTATGGATTGGGCCGAAGGGATTTCTGCTGGGGACAATGCAGCCCTTGATGCAGCCGGACATGACCGACAGAAAATTGGCGAGCGGATTTTACAATTGTTTCTGTCACACGCGCTGCGCGACGGCTTTTTTCATGCGGATTTGCATCAAGGAAATATTAAGATCGCTGCCAATGGAAATGTGATTGCCTATGATTTTGGAATTATGGGCCGAATTGATGAGTATACCAGGCGGGTCTATGCAGAAATCCTCTTCGGCTTTATTCGCCGCGATTACAAGCGCGTAGCGGAAGTACATTTTGAGGCTGGATATGTGGCTGCTGATAAAGATGTAGATGAATTTGCCCGTGCCCTCCGGGCGGTAGGGGAGCCAATTTTTGGCATGGACGCCACACAGATCAGCATGGGACGCGTATTAACTTATTTATTTGATGTCACAGAACAATTTGGCATGGAAACCAGAATGGAGCTCATCTTGCTGCAACGAACGATGGTTGTGGTTGAGGGGGTTGCACGCAGCTTGCATCCTCAGATTAACATCTGGGAGGTCGCCAAACCCATTGTGGAAGATTACATTAAACAGAGCATCGGGCCGAAAGCCTTGATGAAAGATCTACTTAAAACAGCACGCGTGCTGTCACGCTTCGGGCCAAAACTTCCCCAGCTTGCAGAAGCAGCCTTGGTCCGCACCTACAACACCACGCAACCCAGCGTGCAAAAACAAGGGATGAAAAAGCGGTGGCTTTTGCTTGCGCTGTTTGTGGGAGGCGGGGGCGGCTGGCTTGCAGCACATTTGATTTAAATTTTTACCGCATTTAGACTAAACATCTTTTAACCAATAATTCGGCAAGGTCACACCATGACTGATATTCGCTTTGCTTCAATCTAGGATCAAAGCGATTTGAGAGGAAGTTTTATGACACGACACCTATTTGGAACAGATGGCGTCCGCGGCACGGCAAATACCTATCCCATGACCGCTGAAACCGCTCTGCGGCTTGCGGCGGCGGCCGGGCGTTTTTTTCGGCATGACGCCTCCCCGGGCCACCGTGTCGTGATTGGTAAGGATACACGCAGATCAGGCTATATGATTGAAAACGCTCTAACCGCTGGGTTTTTGTCAACCGGCATGGATGTAGTCCTCTTAGGGCCAGTTCCAACACCTGCCGTCGGCATGCTCACCCATTCCATGCGCGCAGATGTCGGCGTTATGATCACCGCCAGTCACAATCCGCACTACGACAATGGCATCAAGTTTTTCGGTCCAGATGGTTATAAGCTTTCAGACGCCGCCGAAATGGAAATCGAAGCTCTGTTTGCAGGAGATGTAGATCTCTGCTTGCCGGAAAACATTGGACAGGCCAATCGCATCGAAAGCGCAATTGGTCGGTATGTCGAAGCTGCAAAAGCGACCTTTCCAACCGGCAAGCGTTTAGACGGGTTGAAGATTGTTGTTGATTGCGCGAATGGTGCCGCATATCGCACCGCCCCTGAGGTTCTTTGGGAACTTGGCGCTGATGTTATAGCCATTGGCGTGCAACCCAATGGCTATAACATCAACAAAGGTGTAGGTTCCACTGCGCCACAAGCGGCCGTTGATGCGGTGTTACAGCATGGTGCTGACATTGGAATCTGTCTGGACGGTGATGCAGACCGGATCGCCATTATTGACGAGAAAGGCCATATCGCCGACGGGGATCAGCTCATGGGGTTGATCGCTGCACGCTGGGCTAAGAGCGGAGAGCTCCGCGGCGGCGCGTTGGTGGCCACGGTTATGTCTAATCTGGGCCTTGAGCGCTGGCTGGGCGGACAGGGAATTGATCTACGCCGCACCGATGTGGGCGATCGTTATGTGGTGGATGCCATGCGCCAGGGCGGGTTCAATCTTGGTGGTGAACAATCGGGCCATATCGTGATGAGTGATTACGCCACAACCGGTGATGGTCTTCTGGCTGGATTACAATTTCTTGCCGCCATGGTCGAAACGAGCCAGCGGGCTAGCGAACTGGCCAACGTCTTCTCACCCTGTCCACAAGTGCTGAAGAACGTAAGATTTTCCGAGGGTAGGGCTCCGCTGGAGGTGGCTTCTGTGCAATCAGCTATCCAAGATGCAGAGGCCTCTTTGCTGGGCAAGGGACGTTTGCTCATTCGCAAATCCGGCACCGAGCCACTGATCCGCGTGATGGTAGAGGCGGAGGATGAAACCCTGCTCAACGAGGTCGCGGAGACAGTATCGCAAGCCGTACAAGACGCGGCCTAGAGCAATACCAGCATCCATGCGCGAACAGTTTAACATTTGTTATCGCGCCTACCCGCTCTGGATAGAGTTCCATTCACTCTTTGCAAGATGATAGCTAAAACGTGATCTTTCAAAAGGTCTTGAACCATGTCCACTGTCTCACCCAATCAGAGGGCATATACAACGGTGTCGCCACTGCATTTTGCAATCTGTGGCGCGTTGAAAATGGAAAAATTGCAGAGCGTTGGGATGTTGTTCAAACAGTTCCAGAAGAATTTGCCCGCGACAACGGCATGTTCTAAAATCACCACCCACTTACCTGCGATCAATAGCAGGTAAGCGAAATGGTTCAAGTATGTGCTACAGTTTGCCGTGACAATGTTTGAATTTCTTACCAGACCCACAAGGGCAGGCCTCGTTGCGGCCGGGATTGCCCCAGGTGGCGCGATCATTTTCATCAAAAGCACCGGATTCTGTAGGGGTGGCGTCTACCGATTGCGCCACCGCTGCGATTGCGGCTTGTCGCCGGATCATTTCTTCCATAATCGCCTTTTGCTCTTCGGCCGTGCGCATACGCACATGTGCCAAAAGCTGGGTCACCCGCTCGCGCAAACCGTCAAGCAGATTATGAAACAATTGGAAGGCTTCGGATTTATACTCATTGAGCGGATCACGTTGCGCATAGCTGCGAAACCCAACCACAGACCGCAGATGCTCCAGCGTCAGCAAATGCTCTCGCCACTTGCTATCAATGGTTTCTAGCAAAATTTGCTTTTCTATCATCCGCATGTTTTCAGGTCCAAACTCAACCGCCTTGCGGGCCATGAAATCATCACCAAGATCTTCGAGCTTTTCGCGGATCGTGTCATCATCGACGCCCTCTTCCGCCGCCCAGTCCACCACTGGCGCATCAAGCCCTAAGTTCTCAGCAAGAGCCAATTGCAGGGCCTCTACATCCCATTGATCGGCATAAGATTTCGGCGGCATAAATTGCGTCACCAAGTCATCGATCACCTGATGGCGCATATCCTGTGTGATTTCTGCCAAATCATCGGCTTCCATGATCTCGCGACGTTGGCCAAAAATCACTTTACGCTGATCGTTCATCACATCATCAAATTTCAAAAGCTGTTTGCGGATGTCAAAGTTGCGGCCTTCCACTTTGGCCTGCGCGCGTTCTAGGGATTTATTAACCCAAGGATGCACAATCGCCTCACCCTCTTTCATGCCCAAAGTGTTGAGCACTTTTTCCAAACGCTCCGAGCCGAAAATCCGCATCAGGTCATCATCCAATGACAAGAAAAAGGAGCTGCGCCCAGGATCCCCCTGTCGACCAGATCGACCCCGCAATTGGTTATCAATGCGACGCGACTCGTGACGTTCTGTGGCCAAAACGTAAAGACCGCCAGCATCTTTTACCGCCTGCTCATCGATGGTGTGTTTTTGTTCAATCCGGATGCGAATATGATCGGGGTTCGCCTCAGGGTCCGACGCAATGGCCTCCATAATGGTGAACTCAACATTGCCACCCAATTTGATGTCCGTACCCCGCCCAGCCATATTGGTCGCAATCGTCACTGCGCCTAGCTTACCTGCATCGGCGACAATCTTTGCCTCTTGTTCATGCTGGCGGGCGTTCAGAACATTGTGCGTGATACCAGCAGCAGTCAATAGTTCTGACAGAACCTCTGACTTCTCAATTGAAGTTGTGCCGACCAAAACAGGTTGCATTTTCTCATGAGCCACTTTGATGGCGTCAACCACAGCGTTGTATTTTTCACCAGCAGTTCGGTAGACTTGATCATCCTCATCCACCCGTGCGACGGTTCGATTGGTGGGCACTTCCACAACACCCAAGCCATAAATTTCATGAAATTCATCAGCCTCCGTCAACGCTGTCCCCGTCATACCGCCCAATTTATCATACAGACGGAAATAGTTTTGAAAGGTGACCGAAGCCAAAGTGACATTTTCCGCCTGAATGGTGCAGCGCTCCTTGGCTTCAATGGCCTGATGCAACCCATCAGAGAGGCGCCTACCGGCCATCATCCGGCCAGTAAATTCGTCAATCAGCACCACTTCACCATCCCGCACGATATAGTCTTGATCACGGGTGAAGAGCTTATGCGCCCGCAGACCTTGATTGACGTGGTGCACAATCGTGGTGCTTTCCGGATCATAGAGCGATTGACCTTCTGGCAGAATGCCCTTGCCACTCAGCACCTCTTCCAACCATTCGTTGCCATCATCGGTGAACGTCACATTTTTGGTCTTTTCGTCTAACGTATAATGGGCCTCCAAAACATCTGGAATCAACTGATCAATGGTTTGGTAAAGCTCAGAGCGATCTTGCGACGGACCAGAAATAATCAGCGGGGTGCGCGCCTCATCAATCAAAATAGAATCCACCTCATCAACAATCGCAAAATTGTGGAATCTCTGATGCATCTGGCTCAACTCGGCCTTCATATTATCACGCAGATAATCAAACCCAAGCTCGTTATTCGTCGCATAGGTGACATCACAGGCATAGGCCGCAGCTTTTTCGTCATCGGGCTGTTGAGGGTAAACGACCCCTGTGGTCAGGCCCAAAGCACCATAGACTTTCGACATCCAGTCCGCATCGCGACGCGCCAAATAGTCATTGACCGTTACAATATGAACACCCTTGCCCGTCAAAGCATTAAGATAGGCGGGGAACGTGGCTACCAAGGTTTTACCCTCACCTGTTTTCATCTCTGCAATATTGCCTTCATGCAAGAATATACCACCCATCAGCTGCACATCAAAGGCACGCAGACCCAAGGCACGCTTGGCGGCCTCGCGGCAATTGGCAAAAGCCTCTGGCAGCAATCTGTTTAATTCTTCACCAGATATGGCTCGCGCGCGCAGCTCAGCTGTCTTAGCCACCAGGCCCTCGTCGCTCAGCGCCTCAAACTCAGGTTCAAGCACGTTGATTTTTTCGATCAACGGTCGGGTTGCTTTGACCTTGCGATCATTTGGTGTGCCAAAAACTTTTTTAGCAAGTGTTCCTAGACCCAGCATATCCGCTCCGCATGGTTATTCAAATCAAATGAGGGATTTGCTTGCCCACCGCGCCACCGCAGCTTATGAAAAGCCAAAGGCGTGTGCAGAGTTGAGCCGGCCCCCTCAGGGCCACTCAAACGATGTATGGGTCCCGCATTACAGTGTCAACGGCGCGGGTGATTCCGTGCGCTTCAAAGGATAAAACAATGGCAAAATCATCCACAATTTTCCGCAATATAGCCTTCATTTTATTCCTATCCACACCCCTGGCCGCACAAGAGGCTAATTTGACCACCGTAGTTGCCACCGTAAACGGTACAGAATTGACGCTCGCCCATGTGCTAGACATCAAACGGCAGCTTCCAGAGCAGTATAAAAATCTCGAAGATAGCGTACTTTTTAATGGAATAGTCGATCAATTGGTTCAGCAACAACTCTTGGCCAGCTCCGTTAAGACACCGCCAAGCTGGCTGCCAACAGCGATGGAAAATCAAGAACGCAACCTGCTGTCTACAAGTGTTATTGACGACATTCGCACAGGCGCGCTCAGTGAGGCGGCTCTGCAATCTGCCTATGAAGGCAAATTTCCTGTCGGTGGTAGCGAAGAAGAATATCAAGCCTCACATATTTTGCTCGAAACCGAGGAGAAAGCACGGGGACTATTAAAGCTTTTAGATGAGGGTGCCGATTTTGCAACGCTCGCCCAGGAATATTCGACTGGCCCCTCCGGCCCACGCGGGGGTGATTTGGGCTGGTTTGGTAAGGGCCAAATGGTGCCGGCCTTTGAAAATGCAGTTCTCAACATGGAGCCAGGCACCTATACCGGCCCAGTGCAAACCCAATTTGGCTATCATCTCATCTTGTTGAGAGACCGCCGCGTCATGGCACCCCCTAGTTTTGAAGAGATGCTTGGGGAGCTGGAAGTTGAGCTGCAAAATGCTGCTGTCGAGGCACATTTGCGCGCCTTAATGGATGGCGCGGATGTCACCCTGTTAAGCGATGGTATTGATCCTTCTGTGCTATCAACCTTGGACTAATAGCTTCATGACACATATATCACCTCTGGCTCCAACAAATTTTCCAAATCTGCCCGTCATTGACGGGGTGCGCTTTGCTACCGCTGCTGCTGGGGTAAAATACCCCGGACGGGCAGACGTCATGCTGGCCTCAATTGCGCCAGGAGCGACCATCGCGGGCGTCTTTACCCGCTCCGCCACCCGTGCGGCCAGTGTATTAGATTGTCAGGACAAAATTGGCGGTGATGTGTCAAGAGGTGCGGCAATACTTGTCAACTCCGGTAATGCGAACGCTTTCACAGGTGCTGCAGGAAAGGCCTCAGTTGGCCGTATCTGTGCTGCTGTGGCCAGCCAGCTCAATATTTCCACTAATGCGGTTTTCACCTCCTCAACCGGGGTGATTGGTGAGGTCTTGCCAGATCAAAGAATCAGGGATTGCCTAGACCAACTGGTAGCCTCCCTAAACCTAGCGGCGCAGGAAGAGGCCGCACTGGCCATCATGACGACCGACACGTTTCCCAAGGGTGCATCAAAGATACTGCATATAAATGGACAGCCCGTCACTATCAGCGGCTTTGCCAAAGGGTCAGGAATGATCGCCCCAGATATGGCAACCATGTTGGTCTATATCTTCACAGATGCAAAAATTTCCCAGCCAGAATTGCAAGCTACGCTCGGAAATTTGACCAATCAGACCTTCAATTGCATCACCGTCGATAGCGATACCTCAACCTCTGACGCACTCATCTGTGCTGCAACCGGAACGTCGGGTGTAGATGTAACGGAGAACCTTGATTTCACAGAAGCATTGAAACAGGTCATGCTTGATCTGGCCCATCAAGTAGTCAAAGACGGCGAAGGCGCAACAAAATTTGTCACAGTTGAAGTGACCAGCGCCAGAAATGATGCCGACGCACGCAAAGTGGCTATGTCTATCGCCAACTCTCCCCTGGTCAAAACGGCTATTGCAGGTGAAGATCCGAACTGGGGCCGCATTGTCATGGCTGTTGGGAAATCTGGCGCAGAGGCAGACCGCGACCGGCTTTCCATTTGGTTTGGACCACATCTAGTGGCCGAAAATGGTTGGATTGCCTCCAGCTATACAGAGGAAGTGGGCGCCAGCTATATGCAGCAAGCTGAGTTGCATATTCGTACAGATCTAGGTGTCGGCACGGCACAAACTACGGTTTGGACATGTGATTTGACGCATGGCTATATTGAGATCAACGCGGATTATCGCTCATGAAAACGATCCTTGTCTCTGCGGTTGCCCTGATCGATCCGGAAGGTCGTGTGCTTCTAGCACAGCGCCCCAAGGGCAAACCCATGGCCGGCCTTTGGGAATTTCCCGGCGGCAAAGTCGAAGCGGGAGAAACCCCAGAGGCCGCCTTAATCCGCGAATTAGAAGAGGAATTGGGCATTAACACCTGGCAAAGCTGCCTTGCCCCACTGACGTTTACCAGCCATGCCTATGAGGATTTTCACCTTTTAATGCCCCTATTCGCCTGCCGGAAGTGGCAAGGTGTTCCGCAACCTCAGGAGGGGCAGTCCCTAAAGTGGGTCCGCAAACACGACCTTAGATCTTATCCCATGCCTGCCGCAGATCTACCGTTGATTCCAGTCCTGTACGATTGGCTCTAATTCTATCCAAAGTCTTAGCAACTTTTACAAAATTTAAATGTAACTTGTTCCCAATAGGTTTGGGGAAAGGTGCAATGGATCAAAAGGACAACACCAATCAATCAATCGAGAAAACGATCATGATTGGATCGCGGATTTTAGCTCAGAGGATTTACAAAGGCAAAACCCTCAAAGGCTCAGTCCAAATCAAAATCGGTCAAAAACTCTATAACGGGTAACTCGTTTCATAGAGCACAAAGAAAAATGGCACCCAACAGAAGCGCCATTTTTTACATTTTTAAAAATTAAGTCAGCTTGCGTTCAATTTCTTCACGCTCAAAGATTTCGATCACATCATTCGGTCTGATGTCATCATAGTTTTCAAAGGCCATACCGCATTCTTGGCCTGATTGCACCTCAGGCACCTCGTCTTTGAAGCGCTTCAGTGTTTTCAGCGTGCCTTCATGAATAACGACGTTATCACGCAGTAAGCGTACCCCAGCGGAGCGGCGTGCCACGCCTTCGGTAACCAAGCAACCAGCAACTTTGCCAATACCCGATACTTTAAACACTTCTTTGATATTGGCATAACCAATGAATGTTTCGCGAATTTCGGCGCTCAATAGACCGGACGCAGCCGATTTCACATCATCTACCAAATCATAAATCACTGAATAATAGCGAATCTCAACGCCTTTTTGATTGGCTGTATTTCGCGCTGAGGTATTTGCCCGCACGTTAAAGCCAAACACCGGCGCACCAGAGGCTTCAGCCAATCCGATATCTGTTTCTGTGATTGCACCAACACCAGAGTGCAAAACCCGCACCCGAACTTCGTCGTTGCCGATTTTCGCCATGGCCTGCACAATCGCTTCCGCAGAGCCCTGAACGTCGGCTTTCAAAAGAATTGGCAGCTCGCTGATATCCTCATTAGCCTTCGCATTGGCCATGAGCTGTTCTAAAGTTGTCGCTGCACCTAGGGCGGCGCGTTTATCTTTGGCCGCTTGCGCACGGTATTCTGCAATTTCACGCGCCTGCGCTTCGGTTTCGACCACATTCAGAACGTCACCGGCTTCCGGTGTACCGTTCAGGCCAAGAACTTCAATAGGCGTTGATGGCCCAGCGGTCTTGATCCGCTCCCCAGAGTCGCTGATTAAGGCGCGTACTTTGCCCCATTGCTCCCCAACCACGAAAATATCACCAAGTTTAAGTGTCCCGTTTTGAACTAAAACAGTGGCCACCGGGCCACGACCGACGTCTAACTGCGCTTCAATGACAGCTCCAGAGGCTGCACGGCTTGGATTGGCTTTCAGCTCCAAAATTTCAGACTGCAAAGCAATCGCTTCCAGCAATTGATCCAAGCCTTGGCCAGTTGTCGCGGACACTTCCACGTCTTGGACCTCACCTGACATTTGCTCCACAATCACCTCATGTTGCAACAAATCGGTCCGCACTTTTTGCGAATCAGCTGCAGGGCGGTCAATTTTGTTGATGGCCACAATCATCGGTACATTGGCCGCTTTTGCGTGGGCAATCGCCTCAATTGTTTGTGGCATCACCGCATCATCTGCAGCAACAACCAAAATAACAATATCTGTGACCTGCGCACCGCGTGATCGCATAGACGTAAAGGCCGCGTGGCCCGGTGTATCGAGGAAGGTCAAAAGATCGCCTTTCTGCTCAACCTGATACGCGCCGATATGTTGAGTAATGCCGCCGGCTTCACCGGAGACAACCCGCGCATTGCGGATCGCATCCAAAAGCGAGGTTTTGCCGTGGTCAACATGCCCCATAACCGTGATGATTGGCGCGCGTGGCTTAAGATCTTCAGGGCTATCAACCACTTGGTCAATCACATCCTCAACATCCGCATCCGAAACGCGCACAATTTTGTGACCAAACTCTTCCACGATCAGCTCTGCTGTATCTTGGTCTATGGTTTGGTTCTGTGTCACCATCATGCCCATTTGCATCAAGGATTTCACAACATCAGCAACCCGCTCAGCCATACGATTGGCCAACTCTTGCACCATAATCGCGTCCGGCACTTGCACGTCGCGGATAATTTTCTCACGCTCAACAGCCCCGCCCATCGCTTTTTGACGAGCGCGCTCTTGCTTGCGCTTCATCGATGCCATTGAGCGATGCCGCCCATCGTTTCCGGCGCTGGCCTGATTAACAGTCAGCTTGCCAGAGCGACGATTATCTTCCCGACCTTTATTACGGCTTGGACGCGCAGGTTCCTCACGGCGCACAGGCTCAGAAACCTTGTTACGCAAAACGCCCGTTTTTGCAGCTCGCTCTTCGGGTGTCGGTGCGGGTGCGGCCGCACGCATTACTGCCGCCTCCGCTTCGCGTTTCTTCTGCTCTTCAGCGGCGATTTTTGCCTGCGTCCGCTCTTCGCGTTCGCGCAGCTCACGCTCTTTTGCTTCCTGTTCTTCGCGGCGACGGGTGCGTTCAGCCTCCCGCTCGAGATCTTCTTGAGCGCGCCGCGCCACATCTTCTGTCTCGCGTGCTTTCGCGGATTGTACAGCCTTTAAACGACGCTCCATTTCCGCATCAGAAATTCCGGCTGGCCGACGCGCCGGATCGCCGCCCCGTACAGCTCCAGGAGCGGCAGGTTTTGCTGCGCCAGGCTTAGGTACGACAACGCGTTTACGCTTGGTTTCTACCACAACATTCTTGGTCCGGCCGTGACTGAAACTTTGTTTCACATTTCCCGAACGTGACCCGCTCATCAAGCCGAGTGTTTTTTTTCCGTCATCGCTCATAAAGCTCTATTGTCCTTTTCAGAGGGCTATTGCCCTATACCCACCTTGGTGGCGTCTCGTAATCCGCGCAGTCTTGCGGCATCATGTACTACACGTTCGCTAAGTTTGCCACTGGCGAGTGCGCAGTGTATCGCATGCCCACGCCCAAATGCCAAACCCAATTCCTGCGCCGTTAAACACCCAAAAAATCGTCCGCCCTCTGGGGTCCATAATTTGTCTTTACCACGGGCAGATCCATCACTGGCTTGCAGCAAGACCTTAGCACGGCCCTCGGCCAACCACCCTTTAACCTTCTCAAAGCCTGTCACAGCTTTGCCGGCTTTACGGGCAATTGATACAAGATCAATGACCCGGCGCGCAAGCTGCCGGTCAATCTGAGCAATCAGATTTTCTGGCACGCTTACCTGCGTTTTCGCACCACGGGCAAAGACTTTACGCTTTACCGCGTCTTCCAAAAGATGCAGGTCGGCAGTAACATAGTACCCCCTACCAGGCAATTTTTCCAGTATATCCGGCACGACCACTCCATCAGGGCTGGTCACAAAGCGGATTAAACCCGCTTTTGGACCAGAATCCTGACTGACCAAGCATTTGCGCTCGGTCAGATTTTCCAAACTATGTGCGCCGCCATGGCTCATTTAGCTCACCTGTTCCGCATCATCTTCTGAGACTTCCGCCCCTTCATCGAGCAATTCTTCAGGGTCCACCCAGCCCAGCATAATCCGAGCCGTCATCACCATGTTTTGCGCCTCAGCCAAATCCACATCAAATTTTTCAAGCACACCGTCATCTTTGACCCGCTCACCTTCAACAGTAGTCCAACCACCCGCCAATTCCCAATCGGCGCAAGTGGCAAAATCTTCCAAGGTTTTCACTCCATCGTCAGCCAAGGCTTCGATCATCTGTGGCGTTAAGCCTTCGAAATTCACTAAGCTATCTTCGACACCCAATTCACGAGCGCGGTCCATTGCACGGGTGTTTTCAGCTTCAATCACGTCACGAGCACGAGCTTGCAGCTCGCTTGCCGTGGCTTCATCCACCCCATCGATGACCAAAAGCTCATCAAGCTCCACATAGGCCACTTCTTCAAGGCTGGTGAACCCTTCGGACACTAAGAGCTGTGCAAAGAATTCGTCGAGATCTAAACTGTCGGTAAAGAGCTTCGTCCGCACTTCAAATTCGGCCTGACGGCGCTTGGATTCTTCCTCCTCAGTCATAATGTCGATGTCGAGGTTGGTCAGCTGGCTGGCCAAACGCACGTTTTGACCGCGGCGTCCAATGGCCAGGCTAAGCTGCTCATCTGGCACAACAACGACAATCTTGCCTGCTTCTTCATCTAGAACCACTTTGGTCACTTCCGCAGGTTGCAGAGCGTTCACTAAGAAAGTAGGTTGATCTTCGTTCCAAGGAATAATGTCGATTTTTTCCCCTTGAAGTTCATTCACAACCGCTTGCACCCGGCTGCCGCGCATCCCAACGCAGGCACCGACCGGATCAATGGATCCATCATAAGAGATCACAGCGATCTTCGCGCGCGATCCGGGATCACGGGCCACGGCTTTGATTTCAATGATGCCATCATAGATTTCTGGCACTTCCATTTTAAACAATTCGGCCATGAATTCTGGCGCTGTTCGCGACAGGAAGATCTGCGGGCCGCGCTGCTCACGGCGCACTTCCTTGATGTAAACGCGGATGCGGTCGTTGGGGCGATAGCTCTCACGGCCAATTTTCTCATTGCGGCGCAACACAGCTTCACCGCGGCCAATATCGACAATTACATTGCCATATTCTTCACGCTTCACCAGACCATTGATAATCGTGCCAGCACGATCCTTAAATTCTTCATATTGACGGTCCCGCTCCGCTTCACGGACTTTTTGCAAAATTACCTGCTTGGCAGATTGTGCAGCGATGCGGCCCATTTCAACCGGAGGAACCTCTTCGATATACTGCTGGCCCACTTCTGGGTTTTCCATGTATTGCGTAGCTTGCTCAACAGTAAATTCCGCTTGGTAATTTTCCAGCGACTCTTCTTCCACGACAGTGCGCACACGGGTGAAGGTCGCCCGGCCAGTTTTCCGGTCAATGGAAACTCGGATATCCATTTCTGCGCCATAGCGAGACTTTGCCGCTCGCGCCAAAGATTCTTCCATCGCCTCAATCACCAGACCGGGATCAATCATTTTTTCACGAGCAACAGCTTCGGCGGTTTGTAGCAGCTCAAGCTGGTTTGCAGATGTAATGGCCATTAGTCTTCCTCTCCATCAACGATGGTTTGCACTTCATCATATTGTGTTTCATCAATTTGACCCGCGTCTTTGCGACCTTTGAGAACCGCGCGTATCAAATCATCCGTCAAGATCAGTTTGGCATCAGCCAGCCAGTCAAATTTGAGACCAATCGTCCCCTCTTCAATAGTGATCAAAACCTCATTCCCGTCAGTGCCAGTCAATTCGCCCTTGAAGCGGCGGCGACCGTCGATCAGCTGTTCGGTTTCAATCTTGGCCATATAACCAACCCATTGGTCAAAATCTTTCAATCGAGTTAAAGGGCGATCAATACCAGGGCTTGAAACTTCAAGCGTGTAGGCTTCAATAATCGGATCTTCGACATCCATCAAAGCGGAAACCGCCGAACTGATCTCAGCACAGCCATCCACCTCCATCGTGCCATCAGGGTTTTGCGCCATGATTTGCAACGTAGGGGTATTGCCGCTCATCAAACGCAAACGCACCACCTCATAACCCAAACCCTCAATCATTGGGTTCAGGATCTTGAGCAGTCGCTGGTCCATTGCAGCCTTGGCAATCAGATCTGTCATAGGCACCTTTCAGGCACAAAAAAACGGGCGCGCGGCCCGTGATATTTTCCGGTGGAATTTCGGGAGTAGAAGCCGAAACGCCGCTGTTTCATATTCACTACAGAGTTTAGCCAGCAGTTTCAATCCTAGAATAGCGATTCTTTCAAAAGGTTCTCTGACACGGCAGCACCGCCGCACGCACAACCGATTTCCCCATCACAGGTGAAACAAAAAAGGCCTCGGAAAATCCGAGGCCTTTGATCAATAAAACCCTAAGGTCTTACGCAAACCACCAGCGCTCTGTCAGTCGACTGGAGTCCATTTGCCAGATGTTGCCGATATCTGGACCATGGGCCAATTTCGTAGAGGCCGCATCCACCGTATTTGCAAACATTGGAATAATAGTTCCACCCTCTTGAGAACATATTAATTGCATTTCAGCATATTGTTCACGCCGTTTATTGCTATCAAGCTCTGCTCGGGCGGTTAACAACAGTTCCTGAAAACGAGCGTTCTCCCAGTGTGTGTCATTCCAAGGCACCCCACTCTCATAGGCCGTTGAGAACATCCAATCTTCCGTTGCACGGCCAGACCAATAGCAAGCGCACCAGCCTTTTTTCAGCCAAACGTTAGACCAGTAGCCATCAGCTGGCTCTTGCACCACGTTGATATTAATGCCGGCGCTCTTAGCAGACGCTTGATACAATTGCGATGCATCAACCGCACCAGTAAAAGCCGCATCTGAGGCGGAAAGTTCTACATTTAACTCCGTCAATCCAGCTTCTTTCATGTGAAACTTAGCCTTATCGAGATCAAGCTCAATTTGGGGAATTTCTGTAGCAAGGTATTGGTTTGCAGGACCGATTGGATGATCGTTACCTATCATACCATGACCCTGCAGAATTTTATCGACCATTTCTTGACGATCAATCCCGTATTTTAGCGCCTTCCGAACGTTAATGTCATTAAATGGTGCCTGATTGGTTAACATTGGGAATGTGTACTGCATATTCCCCGTCACTTCGAAAATCTCAATGTTTGGATTAGCGCGCAACAATGGCTCGGTCTTAAAGTCAACGCGGTTAACCGCGTCCACCTGGCCTGTCATCAAAGCATTCATCCTGGCAGACGAATCATTGATGGCAATGCATTCAATCTCGTCAAACCAACCAGCACGACCGTCTTTATAATGGCTGTCCACGCGAGCAAGAACACAGCGCACACCAGGATCAAAACTGACCACTTTGTAGAGCCCTGTACCAATGCCCTTAGCGATAGCTTCATCGATCATACCGGCAGGATACATCAAAATATGATAATCTGAGAGCAGGAATGGAAAATCTGCATTACCGGCCGACAAAGTGAACTGGATCTGATGGTCGTTCATTTTCTTCATCTCGGTGATGGCAGCCACGATTGGTTTAGCAGCGGATTTCGCTCCTTCCTCTGTGTGCATACTCAAAGATGCGATAACGTCGTCCGCACCAAAGGATTTGCCGTTGTGGAACGTCACGCCTTTGCGCAGGTTAAACGTCCATGTTTTGGCATCTGAACTAGCTTCCCAGCTCTCTGCCAACTCACCCACGAGCTCACCAGAGGCCGTCACCTCTGTGAGGCAGTCAAACACGGTCCCATGACCCATGTGGATCATGAATTGATCCGAATGCGTCCGGCCGTCGAAGCTGTCAGATGTGTTCGCACCATTTAAACCCATGCGCAGCTTTCCACCGCGTTTTGCAGCCGACTTCGCTGGCAAACCTGTCGCGGCGATCACACCAGCAGCGGCCCCTGTTTTTAAAAGTCCACGTCTACTGAATTGAGACATTCGTCTTCTCCTATGTTGCTTTCATTTTTGGCGGGTCGCCCCGCGCCCCCTGTTTGGCAGGGAGGGTGATTCGATCCTACATCTTCCCAACCGCTGCGTCACCGATGTTATCCACTCCACGCCCATTTAACAGGTTTGTAAGCCAATCTGGGTCCATTTCAGGCACAGATGAGAGCAAAAGATCAGTATAGGGATGGTGTGGCGGTTGAAACATCTCGGCTTTTGGCCCCTGCTCAACAACCCTGCCATCTTTCATGACCACAACATCATCACTGATCGCCCGCACGGTCGCGAGGTCATGGGTGATGAACATATAGGACAAGCACAAGTCGTCTTGTAGCTGCGCAAGAAGTTTCAAAATACCCTCTGCCACCAGTTGATCAAGCGCTGAAGTCACCTCATCACAGATGATGAACTGCGGTTCGGCGGCCAGGGCGCGAGCAATACCAATGCGCTGCTTCTGCCCGCCAGACAGTTCACTGGGCAGACGATCAATATATTGTCCTGGCTCCAGTTCAATCTGCGCCAATAGCTCCTCAACCCGTTTGCGTTTTGCAGAACCGGTGAGGCCAGAATAAAACTGCACCGGCCGGCCAATAATATCACCAATCGAGCTGCGCGGATTGAGCGCTGTATCGGCCATTTGGTAAATCATCTGCACCTGACGCAATTGATCTTTGCTGCGCTTACGATAATCCAACGGCAAGGCTTCGCCGTTAAACTCAATATACCCCTGGCTTGGCGGTAATAGCCCAGTGATGCAGCGCGCCGTCGTCGATTTTCCTGATCCAGATTCGCCCACCACCGCCACTGTGCGACCCACGTGGATATCAAATGCAACATCAAACAAAACAGGAGATTTTCCATAAGCCCCTGAGACGTTTTTCAAAGACACAATCGGAATTACCCCAGTTGAAATCGCCAGTTTTGCAGGTCTTTGGAAAGACCGCACGGCCCAAAGGGACTTGGTATAGTCTTCGCGCGGCGCCGAGAGCATGGCGCGGGTCTCTGCCTCTTCTACCTCATCACCCCGTAACAATACTTTAATCCGATCAGCCATCTGCGCAACGACTGCAAGGTCATGGGTAATGTAAATGGCAGCCGTATCAAACTGCTCCACAATGTCGCGAATAGCGGCTAAGACTTCGATCTGAGTAGTCACATCCAGCGCCGTAGTTGGCTCATCAAAAATGATCAGGTCTGGTCGGCACGACATAGCCATCGCGGTCATCGCGCGCTGCAATTGCCCCCCAGAAACTTGGTGCGGATAGCGAAAGCCAATGTGGTCTGGATCTGGAAGGCGTAGACGGCGGTAAAGCTCCATACCATCCAACTCGCTTTCAGCCTTGGTCCGCAGTTTATGTTGCGTCGGCGCTTCGGTATGTTGGTCAATCAAACGATGCGCCGGGTTAAAGCTAGCCGCAGCAGATTGCGCCACATAGGCAATTCTCTTGCCCAGCATGTTGCGCTTCACCGCAGCAGAAGCGGTCACCAAATCCACTCCATCAAAATCCACAGCTCCGCCGGATATGCGACACCCGTCGCGGGTAAATCCCATCGCAGCTAGACCAACCGTCGATTTTCCTGCACCCGATTCACCAATCAATCCCAGAACTTCCCCCTTTTTCAGATCAAGATCTATCTCGTTCACAATTGGCTTCCAAACCTCATCGGATTTGCCATCGATTTTCAACCCACGTATTTTGAGGAGCGGCTGTGTCATGACCCTAATCCTTCAAGCCCGATGATTTATGCAGCATCCAATCTACCACGAAATTCACTGCCACAGTGAGCAAAGCAATTGCTCCAGCCGCTAATAGGGGTGCAGTGGCTACATTTGGTGCAAAAGCAGCAAAATTTATGAATTGCGACAGATCTTTGACCATCGTTCCCCAATCAGCGAGGGGCGGCTGAATGCCCACGCCCAAGAAAGATAGTGACGCAATGGTGAGAAACACAAAACAAAACCGCAAACCAAATTCAGCCAAAAGCGGCGCCATGGCATTGGGTAGTATTTCTTTAAAAATGAGATATCCCATACCCTCTCCCCGCAGCTTGGCTGCTTCGATATAGTCCATCACGACAATACTTTGCCCGACCGCTCGCGCCAAACGATAGACTCGCGTGCTGTCAATCATCGCAATGATCAAAATCATGAAGATTGTGCGGTCAATACCAAGCTGGTTTGACCAAACGCTCGCGATTGTCATCAAAAGCAGTGCAAAAATGAGCGCAGGTATGGCCATTAAGACATCAACGGCACGTGACAGGATTTGATCCAACCAACCCCCAACAATTGCCACTAAAAATCCCAGCGAGCCGCCCACAAAAAAGGCCAGGCATGTGGTGGCAAAGGCAATGCCCACAGTGTTCTGAGCCCCATAGATCAGACGGCTATAAATATCACGGCCAATTTGATCCGTACCAAGCGGAAAGTTTGGATCGCCACCCATAATTGGGTTGCCTCCAGGCACAATATTGGCGTTCGTAAAAATCTCTTCCTGCCCATAGGGCGCAATCGATCCAGCAAAAATAGATACAAGCGCATAAAGCAAGATGACCAAAACACCAAAAGCAGCCGTCAGCGGCATGGCGCGAAACAATTTTCGCGTCCCAGCCGTTCCAACGGCCCGACCAAACAGGCGAAACAGATAGGCAGCAATTGCAAAGCCGATAAAGCCCTGCACCGCCCAACGGAAAAAGATCACCCCAGCGGAAGGCACGCCGTTGACCTCTAAGGGTCGAAAGTAATAGCTCACTGCGGCAATCAACACCAACAGACCCGCAACATAGCCAAAGGCGACTACAAAAGGCATATCCCGGAAAAATGGTTTGTTGTGAGTGAATTTTTGACCGAAAAAGCGAAACACCCAGGCAACAGCGGCAGTCACAATCAGGACCAAAATTAAATTCAGCAACCAACTCATTTCGGGTGCCTCAATCTTGGGTTGGAGAGAATGGATAGAATATCCGCCATCAAATTTAGTAAGATATAGGCCGCTGCAAAGATGAGGCAGCAGGCCTGCACCACCGGAATATCGCGAATTTTCACGCTATCGACAAACAGTTGACCAATGCCTGGATATACAAACACCACCTCTACCACTACAACACCAGTGATTAAATAGGCAAGGTTGAGTGCAATTACATTGATAATCGGGGCCAAGGCGTTCGGCAGCGCATGGCGCACAATCACGCGCATGGGGCTGATGCCTTTGAGGCGGGCCATTTCAATATATGGACTGGCCAAAAGGTTGATAATCGCCGCGCGGGTCATCCGCATCATATGGGCCGTCACCACTAAGGTCAGGGTCAAAGCCGGGAGCATGGTCCGGTTGAGTTTTTCGCCCAATGCCATGCCCTCATAAACATTCGACAGAGAAGGAAAGATGGGGTTGAGCACCGCCAGTACCAAAATCAGGATGTAGGCAAGGAAAAATTCCGGACTGGAAATAGACGATAGGGTCGTAATATTCACCGCCCGATCAAAGATAGAGTTGCGATAAAGTGCCGCCAGAACACCCAAGGTGATCGAGATTGGCACCGCAAAAATCGCTGTGACACCAGCTAAAAACATTGTCGCTTTAAACCGTGGGGCAATTTGCTCCACCACGCCCACCAATTGATCCCCGCCCATATTCGACGCAAAATTCATCTGTGCAAAGCTGATCCCCAGATTACCGGTCAAAACATTGACCAGCCAGGAGAAATATCTCGTAAAATAGTTTTGGTCTAAGCCCAAGTCCGCACGGATTTGCGCCACGGCCTCGTCGGTTGCCCCCTGCCCCAAAATCGCCTGGGCAAAATCACCAGGCAAGGCATTCACGGCAACAAAAATAACTATCGAAACGATCTGCAATGTTAATGCACCCAATGCCAATCGCTGAAGAATGATCTGAAAGATAGACCCCACCAGACATCTCCTAATTCAATTATTTATTTCATCGAGGTTAACGCCTGAAGGGCATATGTAAAGTCTCTTATCAGGGCTTCCCACTACAGGCGCAAAGCATCCATGATTTTCACCAATTGCGCACTTATGGGCGCATCCGACAATGCATGTCCAGCCTTACCCACCATTTGCAATCGTGCCTTTGGCCATGCCTGCGCCAATTGCCAGGCGGTTTTTGGCGGGCAGATCATGTCATAGCGGCCTTGAACAATGTCACCTGGAATCTCAGCCAAGCAGTCCATATTGTTTAACACCGCCTGGTCCGCACTCAAAAACAACTGGTTCGAAAAATAGTGGTTTTCAAGCCGAGCAAAAGCGCGGGCATATTGCGATGGGGTTTCCCCAGACACTCCCGTCGATTCAATCGACGCTAAGGCATTCTCCCAACCCGCCCAAGCACGGGCGTAGCGGGTCTCTTGCATCAAATCTCCACTAAACAGCCGAGCACCGTAGGCCGCGATCAGATCAGCTTGCTCCTGCTCAGGAATTAAATCGCAAAATCGCGCCCAGGCTTCTGGCCAAAACAGCCCAGCGCCACCTCCATAAAACCAATCTAGCTCAGCTTTCTGGCCCAAGAACACGCCGCGCAAAATCAGATGCTGCACTGAGGAGGCATGGGCCTGAGCATAAATCAAAGCCAGGGTCGCGCCCCAACTGCCGCCAAAGACCATCCAGCGCTCAATGCCTAAAGCTTCACGAATTTTCTCAACATCCGACACCAAATGCCAAGTGGTGTTATGTGCCACCTCCGCGTGAGGACGCGAGCGCCCGCAGCCGCGTTGGTCGAAGAGAATAATACGGTAGACCGCGGGGTCAAAATACCGGCGCATCGACGGGCTGCACCCGCCACCAGGACCGCCATGCAAAACAACCACAGGCATGCCATCGGGCTTGCCGCATTGCTCCACGTATATGTGATGTCCATCGCCCACGCTTAAAATCCGTTGATCGAAAGGCTCAATTGCCGGATAAAGAAGTTGCACTGCGCGTTTTTGACCTGCGACTTTGTCCATAACTGTCCTATATAATGCAATGGTCGGGTGAAGCCCTGCCTGATAAGTTAAATCCATATGGAGATGGGAATGCAAGGCAACCAATCAACCGTCGACCCCGCAGAAGTCGCAAAGTTTGAAGAGATGGCTGCAGAGTGGTGGGATTTAGAGGGCAAATTCAAACCTTTGCACATGCTCAATCCTTGCCGTTTGGATTATATCACCCAGCAAATTTCCATGGAGTTTGACCGCGATTTATCAGCAGATCTTCCATTTAAAGGCTTGAGGATCTTGGATATCGGTTGCGGCGGTGGGTTGCTCTGTGAACCTATGGCCCGTCTTGGCGCGACTGTTGTTGGTGCAGATGCCGCCGCAGGCAATATTCCCGTGGCAAAACTACACGCAGAACAATCAGGTCTCAAGATTGATTACCGCCACATCACCGCCGAAGCCTTGGCAGGAGCCAATGAGCAATTTGACGTGATTTTGAACATGGAGGTGGTCGAACATGTGGCCAGTCCACCGGCCTATCTCTTCGCCTGCCAACAGCTTTTGTGCCCAGGTGGCCTACATATTTGCTCCACTCTTAACCGCAACCCCAAGAGCTTTCTCTTTGCCATCATCGGAGCGGAATGGGTCATGCGATGGTTGCCCAAGGGCACCCATGATTGGAATAAATTTATCACCCCAGATGAACTCTTTGGCCTACTGGAGGAAGCTGGACTCAAACCCGTAGACCGCAAAGGCTTTGTCTTTAATAAATTGACTTGGAACTGGTCCATCTCAGCGCAAGATCTCAGCGTCAACTATGTCACCGCAAGCATCAAGCCCACCTAGGCATCGCCGGACAAGCTCAAACGCAACTCGCGCAATATGGGTAGAACACTCTTGATGTTATCCACCCCCGACACACCGGTTGCGGCGGTCAAAATAGGGGATATCTGAGCGAAAGCATGATCACGTGCTGCACGACCAGAGGGGCTTATCACAACCTGCTTGCGCCGAGCATCATCCCAATCAGGCCGAATATGAACATAGCCGGCCCATTCCAACTTGTTGAGCGTATTGGTCATCGCTCCACGTGTCAGATTGAAGGTTTTGGCCAATTGCGCTGGGGTGCGTTCTCCACCCACATGCGCCAAATGATTAAGCACAGAAAAATGCGACAGCTCCATACCTTTCGGCAAACCCTTCGAAATTCGACTGCGCAACAGTTGCTCCAGCGCCAAAATTTCCGAAAACAGGCTGACAGATAATGTTTCAATCAATTTTGTCATGACTTTAATACCGTTTCAAACCAAACTGGCGATCGTGCTGCAAAGATGCAACACGCGCACGCGCCTTCTCTGATTCACCTAAGTCTAGTGTCTCGAAATGCAATCCTATTTCCGGTCCTGCGTCCAAAATTACCTCGCCCCAAGGTCCAACAATCAAACTATGCCCAAATGTTTTGCGTCCAGATCCTGGATGCACACCAGTTTGCGCCGCAGCGATCACAAAACACCCTGTCTCAATCGCCCGAGCCCGCAGCAAAACATGCCAATGCGCCTCCCCAGTTGGGCGGGCAAAGGCAGAAGGCACCGCCAGGACCTGGGCCCCAGCCTGCGCGAGGGCACGATGCAAAGCCGCAAACCGCAGGTCATAGCAAATACTAAGCCCCAGCTCAGCCCAAGGCGTCTGCACGACAGCCGCCTCGGTGCCAGGACGATAGCCCTTCGACTCGTGATACTGCTCTGTGTGAGACAAGGTAACATCGAACATATGAATTTTATCATAAAATGCAACAATCTTCCCCTCTTTATTGATTATAACAGAGCGGTTGGCAAAGCGACCGTCATCGCCGTCAATTTTGACCGTCACCGAGCCAAGCGCAACCCAAAGTCCCAAGCGCCGCGCCCGTTCACAGATGGCCACAATAAAACTGTTCCCATCATAGGGGTCCAAAACCTGCAATTGATGGGCCCGGTCAAGCGAAATGCAATTTGTCACCTCCGGTAGGAACAAAATATCTTGCCCAGCCGATTGATCCATAAGCTTCAAGACTGTTGCAAGATTCTCAGCTGGCTGGTCGCTGGAAGTTATTTGCGCAATCGCAACTTTCACAACGCCAACATCGCTGCCAATTTGCCAGATCGATCCAGAGCGTAAAGCTCATCACATCCGCCAATATGCACATCATCTATAAAAATCTGCGGGACTGTATGCCGACCATTAGCTCGCGTTTGCATTTCAGAACGGCGCTCCGGGCTCCGTGAAAGATCCACTTCGAGAAAAGTCGCGCCTTTACCATCCAAAAGCCGTTTGGCCGCGTGGCAATAACCGCAAAGCGGTGAGGTGTATAATTCGATAATCGCCATTAACTAAAACTCCATAGGGTCCACTGCCATTACAGCACTTTAGGTTAACGCCGTTTCATCACAGTCCTGTCGCGCATTTAGGGCCTTGGAAGCTGTGATGATGCATGTAACTCACCGGTAATTGAAAATGCTGTAAATGATCCTGCCGCAATATGGAAATTTTTTTCTATCTCTGCCAGGCTTGCGGTCTCCACAACGCTGTCGCGCAAGATCAGGCTAATTTTGCAGCCCAGGCCAATGCAATCAAAGAAACAGTTTTCGCCCCAGCTTCCAGGCACGCCCGCGCAGCTTCCGATAAAGTGGCCTCGTAAGGAAAGGTATTGTCCAGCAAAACCCTCTCCCGCCCAGCCACACATCCAGCCCGCATCGGGTTTACCGCCATGGAAGCATGCGGCAATTTTCGGCGTTCCTGTACAGTATGAGCCTTAAGCTCCGGTGTGCACCGATACTTCTTCAACCCGTCCAAACAACACTCAACTCAGACCATCCACGCCATCTTCTGCGCAATGACCGCTGATTGATTTAACAGTTGTCCCCGTTATCGTTGCCAATGTAGAGGAATTGGAATGAGCAAAGGGTTGGTTGGAAAGGTGTCCTCGCCCCGGCGCAACATCCAATAGGCAAAGGGCTATATAAGATAATACCGATCTTTGCGCTTGAAGGCCAAAATCATACTGCGAGTTGCAGCGCTATACATAAACATCACTCGCCCACTGCCCCAGGGCCGTGGGTTATTTAAGCAGTCGTCACAAAAAATATTCGCATCATTGCGGCCCCCCAACATTTGCCCACCACATTTTGGACGGGCACAGCCAGCAATAAAATGCGCCTCGCGGCAACATTCTGGGCAAAAGTGCAGGAGGTTTTGTGCCAAGACCCGGCAACCAGGACATTGATGGAGATAAATCACTTGCAACACACCTTGCAAACCACACAGCTCCCTTCTACCCCAGACCAATGACAGCGCCTGCACTCTTCGACCCGATAGCTCAAGCCGAAGCACGCGCACGTGCCTGCGCTACCGCCATGTTTTTGCAAGAGCTGGCCTGCGCTGAAATTCTAGACAGACTGAAAGTGGTTAACAGGCAGTTTAAATCCGTTGCCATCGTCACCGGTTTTCCACAGGTTTGGTCAGTCGCCCTTCCAAACGCTAAACTGGTATTGGATGAGGATCTGCTAGAATTAAGCCCGGAGCAGCATGATCTCGTCGTCCACGCAATGGCGCTGCATCATTGCAATGACCCCATAGGCCAAGTGGTGCAATGCGGTCGCGCGCTGAAACCAGACGGGCTGTTCATGGGAGCGTGTTTCGGCGGCCAGACGCTCGCGGAACTGCGCAGCAGCCTATCAACGGCGGAAGCTGGTTTACGCGGCGGTCTATCGCCGCGTATCAGCCCTATGGCGGAAATTCGAGAGCTTGGCTCCCTCTTGCAGCGCGCTGGCCTCGCGTTGCCCGTAGCAGATTCGCTAAAAATACCGGCAGCCTACAGCGATATTTATCACCTCATGCGCGATTTACGCGACATGGGTGAAACCAATATCATGACGGCGCGGCAAAAAACGTTCACCGCCAAATCACTTTTTGACCAGGCCCAAAAAGTCTTTGCTACAGAATTCCCCACTGATGAAGGCCGCATTGCCTGCACATTCGATTTAGTTTTCCTTTCGGGATGGGCACCGCACGCGAGCCAGCCTAAAGCGTTAAAGCGCGGATCCGCGACGAAATCGCTCCAACAGGCCTTAGAAGAAGCAAAAAGTTCCTTGAGCAATTGACCAGGCCCATTTTCCAGTTATTTGAAACGGAATAGATTTAGGAGCACACCGTGACAGATCAAGACACCGCCTATTTGCCCTTATCCGCTGCACCAGCAGATCACCCAAAGGTGAAGGCACCGAAGATTGGGGTTTTGCTGTCCAATCTAGGCACACCAGACAATTATGACTATTGGTCGATGCGCCGGTACCTGGGCGAATTTCTATCGGATCGGCGGGTGATTGATTATAGCCCCTGGCTTTGGCAACCTTTGCTCCAGCTCATCATCTTAACGAAACGACCGTTTTCTTCTGGCGCGGCCTATAAGTCGATTTGGAACATGGAAGCAAATGAAAGCCCTCTAGCTACCATTACAAAGGCGCAAACCCAAGCAGTTCGAACAGAAATTTCCAAACGCTATGACGGCAGTGTTATGGTTGAATATTGTATGCGCTACGGCAACCCTTCTACCCGATCAGTTGTGCAAAAAATGGTAGATGCTGGCTGCCAGAAAGTTTTGTTCTTTCCGCTCTACCCACAATTCGCTGGGGCCACCTCCGCCACGGCCAATGATGAATTTTTCCGAAGCTTGATCAAGCAAACTTGGCAACCTGCCGCACGGACTGTCAGTCCATACTTTGGTCGTCCCGACTATATCAACGCACTGGCAACCTCGATTGAGAAGGCCTATGAAGCCGCCGACGTGCGCCCAGAAGTTTTGGTGTGTTCCTATCATGGGGTGCCAAAACGCTATTTGATGCAGGGTGATCCCTATCATTGCCAGTGCCAAAAAACCACGCGCCTGCTGAAAGAGCGCTTGGCTTGGGATGACACACAAATCGTAACCACCTTCCAATCAAAATTCGGTCCAGAAGAATGGTTGCAACCCTATACGGTCGAAGAAGTGGCGCGTATGGCCGAGAAAGGCCAGAAAAATATTGCAGTCTGCGCCCCAGCTTTTTCAGCCGATTGTATTGAAACGCTGGAAGAAATTAACGAAGAGATCAAAGAAAGCTTTGAGCACGCCGGCGGCGAGCATTTCACATATATCCCCTGCTTGAATGACAGCAAGGAACATATTGACACCCTGAGCAATGTGATTTCAGAAAACCTGCAAGGATGGATTTAGTGGAAAAAGGGCCATTGAAACAGCAGTCCTTTTTCAGTTGATGCTTGCAAACAAGTAATAAGTTTGTTGCCAATGCCACGATTGCGATCAACGCTAGTGAGATCAACAGCAAACTTGTAGAGCCCGCTGCTCCATCCATTATGGACGCAACAACAAGTGCTTCCATGACGGGTTCACTCATACCGCCCGCGATAGCTGTCGTTGCCACTGCTGCAAAGACTGTCGCCAAAATCAGTTTTTTTATTGTCTTCTCCACTCGTTTTAAAGCTCACGCAAAACATCAAAGTTAACCCTTTCAGGCTGCGCTGTGGATAAAGGAGATTAAATTTGTTTTTGCAAATGCGGATACTGTGTATTTTCGGCAAAACCGCGACACTCATCAAATTAATAACACCTGAGTGCCGACCTTAGTGAGTTCAAATAATTCTGCAATTTGCTCGTTGTATAGTCCGATGCAGCCATTCGAGGATCTGCGGCCAATCTTTCGCGTGTCGTGAGTGCCATGAATACGGTAATAAGTCCAAGAAAGATACATGGCGTGGCTTCCCAATGGATTGTCAGGCCCTGGCCCTACAAATTCAGGCCATTCCGGATTGCGTTTGCGCATTTCAGGGGTTGGTCGCCAAGATGGGCCAACAACTTTGCGCACAACTTTCGTCCGGCCTTTGCGTGTTAAATCGGAAGTCATCGGAACAGATGTGGGGTATAACTTATAAATCGACTCGTCTTCAGACCAGTAATGCAGTGCGCGCGAATCAATATCAGACAAAATCGCTCCATTCTTAAGCGTGTCAAAATAGGGTCGCCAATCCAACATTCTAAAACTGCTGATATTGCGCAGAGCTGTCTTGCTAGACTCTGTGTCCACCTCGACAGCATCAAATGCCACTGTCTCCTCCGACAAGGCAAGCGTACCCGACAAGGATGCAGCCCCCGTCAAAAATGCCCGTCTTGGCAAATGTAATTTTGCTCCACCCATGTTACTTACTCCGCGTGTACCCGGGTTGTTTACAAAGAAAATCGACAGCACACAAATCAAATAAGCGTGATTTGCGGCATTTAGCTTAATATTGGGTTTGATTGGCGACGCATTGCCGCTATGTACGCTGCACGGAATTGAGGGTTCAACATGATTTATCGGGTCACTCTAACGCTTGGCTTGCTCCTATTGATGGGATGTACACAAAATATCGGCTCCAACCTCGAGCCTGGAGATCGCCCGTTGCGTCCGGTATATGTCATCAAGCCAGCGGATGCCGCGCGCATTCAATACAGCATTTTAGATGGTATAAACAGCCTACGGCGCGCAGGTGGCCTACAAACATTGATCTTTAATGCCAAGCTCAACGCCGCCGCCGCCACGCATGCGCGCGATATGTCGGTGCAAAACCGCGCCTGGCATTTTGGCTCTGACGGTTCTTCTCCGCTCGACCGTATGGAACGCGTCGGGTATGACGGCACTCTTCTCGGCGAAAATATTTCCGAAACCTTTGAGTCAGAACTTGAAACCCTAGCAGCTTGGATGGAAACCCCAGCCACGCGCACGATCATCCTCGCGCCTAAAGCGCAAGAAATGGGTTTCAGCTGGTATCAGGAACCAGGCGGCAAAATTTGGTGGACTTTGGTCACCGGAATCGAAGTGTCGAGCTAGAACATATCGCGCAACATTGAGACGCAAATGTGCGCCCCAGACAAACTCTAGGGGTAAATCCAAATCGGTGTGCCGATATCAACCATAGCATAAATCTCTTCAATTTCACTGTTACTCACCGCAACGCACCCCCATGTCCAATCTTTGAAAAAGAAGCGATAGGATCGAGGCGTTCCATGTATAAAAATATCACCTCCCGGACTTCGCGCCCCAGCGTTCCGTCGATCAGCCGAATTGGGGTAAGATATGCCCACAGATAGGTGAAATTGGCTTTTGGAATTTTTGCGATCAATGACATATTGCCCTTCTGGAGTTTTGCCGTCACCTTCAAATTGCTTATGCCCAATTGGTGCGAAGCCCAATTTAAAGTCGTATTCTTTGATAGCTGTATTACCTTGGAGCAAGAACATGCGGCGTTCAGCCTTGTATAAAACCAAGCCCGTTGCTTTCGGAAGGTCGGTCCGCAGAATTGGATTGGGGTCGGAACAGGCGGCCAAGACCAAAGCGATGCAAAACATAGCGACGATTTTAAAAACTCTCATTGTCCTCACCCTAAGTCGCCTCGCCCATCTCTACCTCAGGATGATTAAAATACAACTCATCAATCTTGAATTAAGCGCTCCTCAATCACCTTAAGTCGCACCAACACCTCATCACAATCGGTATCTGTTTTTGGTCTGCTTCTTCAGAGTGCGCATCCTGCATGAAGTTCACAATCATACCCACCAGCAGGTTCACCACAACAAAAGTAGTGACCGTGATAAAGGGCACGAAAAACACTCAGGCATCGGGATCTACTTCCATCACTGGGCTTACGATTCACATCGACCAGATTTCCAATGTTATGATCTAGAATAAATAATAAAGCGACTGTTCGAG
>Ga0209092_10000225_pt1 | contig 53999 bp, 38 predicted proteins | sample FraStrMetagenome_FD_187446 | JGI IMG/M metagenome (GOLD analysis project Ga0209092, IMG submission 187446) | Marine eukaryotic phytoplankton communities from Arctic Ocean - Fram Strait ARC3M Metagenome (SPAdes) (version 2) | ecosystem: Environmental > Aquatic > Marine > Oceanic | place: Fram...
ATGGTTACCTCCCTGACCATATAATTCCCCCTTATCGGTAGGTATAGAGGGGATTGGGAATTGTAAAAGTGTTTCACAAAATGTATTCAAATACACAGCCTATTTTACTTAGTAAAATATTCACGTCATGTACTTCATGTATGCCACAGGTTGCCCGCAATATAATTACGGCAACTTCAAAAGCCCGAACGTGGGCAGTAATAAGTAGTTAATTACTAATCTTTGAGTTATTTATTTTCTTAATCTAAATATTCCCTATCATGCATTTCTTCATAATAGGTGGAGTAAGCTCTGTTATTACTTGATTGCTCAATGCTTTCGATCATTCTTTGAGTCATTCGTCTAACTCTCCCGGATTTCCTCACGTTCTCGGTGGACGTTGGTTCTCTTTCGTCTGGAGCAGTTGGTAGAAACTCGGATTCAGGTAGTTGAACAGGATCGTCAATATCATGTTCATCCATTTCGTTTGTGGGCATATCAGTATGGATGTACGCATCATTCACTTCCACAGGTGGACTGAATGCATCCTCAAAATTCGGAAATATAGGTAAAGATGCATTTTCTCCCTTTTCATTTACTAAACCAGCCAACTTTTGCCACTTTGACACAGTTTCAGGGTTGTTGTTGTGTGGCCTCACGGTCTCAAAGAAATCATCATGTTGGGCATGATATTGGGCCGAGAGATATTTCCGGTTTTGAGATTCAAGACCAATGAAACAGATGCAGCATGTCGAGGTGAGTGTCCAAGAGAGACTCCTAATCTACATCTGGTGTTCCATTTATTTATCTTTTTGCCTGATTGTAGATTATCATCTAACGCAAAAACTGGGCATCCCCAGGTGTGAAATGATTTTAATCTGGGCGCAACGCTAACATTTGTGAACTTTTCTACCTTACATGAACCATTGACTAAATCTGGAAGTTGGTTGTTGATGGTGTTGAAGGTAAGTAAAGCATATGGCCATAAGCTATCATGAATAGCCTTTGACCATCTCGATTTAGCGTGAAGTAATAGTCTTCTTGCTCCATCTTGAAGGTCTCTTATGCATTTTTCGGCTATGCCATTTTGGAAATGGGCATTTACCCCACAGAAACTAATCGTTTGTTTGTTGTCTCTTACTGATTTCATAAATAGATTATCGGCGAATCTTCCATTGTCCGCGTGGTAGTGCAGGACCATTACTCCTCTTTTCTTAGCATAACTTTCGAATGCATACTTAGAGGGAAGAGTGTCTTCTGAAGACAGGGACTTTTGCATATGAATGGAGCTTAGTCTACTAAAATGATCTACAAAAATTGTTGCTGAAGTGTATCTGTGTCTGGTGAGAATTCCTTTAGTGTGTGCAATGAAACCGGGAGTGCTGCTTTCCATCTGATCAATTGAAATGCATTGTCCTGGTCTTGATGATTTATGAATAGATCTAACATTTGATTGTCCTTTATTTCTCCATGGTTGACGGGTCATGGATCCATATAAACAACCGGCACATTTTGGATTCTTCAGTTTCAGAAATCTTTTTGGTAAGAAACCCATTGTGCAAAGTATTTTCATCTTGCGGAAAGACATATGGCCTAATCTGTAGTGCCATCTCATCCATTCAGACATGCCATCCACTCCTTCTATCTTATCGTTTTGATCTTTGATTGAAATTGAAGGTAGGTCAAATTGAAACAAGTTTTCTTCCACACTAACTTCGTTATCTTTCGATGTAGTCACTGGGCGACAGATACAAAATTCCTTGCAATTTGTTGGATATGATTTATCATGCATGCTTGAAAAGGCGTTGTATTTATGATAACTTGGGGCAGTCCTCATCATGGCGACATTGGTGTCTTTATCTAGTTGGATCGTTTTTGTATATTTATGTTGGTTCCAAAATAATTTACAAGTATCATGGTAAGTGGCACACCATGTTCCATTTTTCTTAGGGAAATGATCATTTGATTGTCTGCTCCACTGTTGAGGGACATTAATCTGATCTTGGCTTCAGGTACGTATAGACAATCTCGAATTTTCAAATAATGTACTTTTCCATAGTCATCTAAAATCTTCCAATGAACTGTTCCTGTTCCGTGTATCTTGATTCTTCAGCTAATGTCATTTAAAACTCCATTGCAGGGTTTAATTGGTCCAATGAAATCATCTGAAGAAAATGATATGCTTTTAGATGAATGATTGTCTACTCCTATCTTCACTGAATCTGAATCAAAATGCAGGAGATTGATTTGTTTCTTTACTGGCGTCTGTTGGTTGATGGAGTTGGTAAAGTACCAACAATCATAATTGCAATCTTTGTTCGCAACTCTTGTGCACTTCTTTCGAATCTTTGGCGTAATATATCTTCTTTGTTTTCTTATTCTAGGTCGAATGCGAATAGATGATTTATGCCAATGGTGACGACTTCTTTAAGGTTTTGACTTGGTATGTGAATGGATAATTTTTTGGTCACTTTTCTTCTTCCATTTTACTTTATCTTTGTTTTTGAAACTTATTTTACTAAACATAATGAATATTAATAAACTTGTGATCAATAAGATTGGCTCATTGTTACATATGTTTACAATAATGCTTGAATCAGGTTCCCAATGATGATTAGCGATAAAGTGGGTGAAGAGAAGTGAGCAAAGAGTCATTCTGAGCCAAGGATGGCTTGAAGTTCGTTCATTGTGGAGGCAGCTGATACATCATCGGTAGTAGATGCATGAGTGTTCTGATCTTCTTCCATTCTTTTCTTGTAGAGTCTACAATCACCTAGATGATGTTTTTCCCAAGCTAGATGCTCGGAGCACCAAATGTATTCACTTCCATTGACTGATTTGGTTTTCGATTCATTATCCTTTGGAGGGATCTTCTTCCAGGCCTCATCATCTTTATTGAGTGATTTTGAGTTGCTTTTCTTCTTGAAGTCAGGCTTCTTATGCTTTTTGTTCTTTCCTTTAGACTTGTTGGATTTTGGGTTTCCATTCACTTGAAGTCTTTTGGATAGTTGCAGATTTTTATCCTTGAGTTGTTCAAACTGTGCAGCCAAGGTAACTAGCTTTTCTTGCTCTGGAGTTAGAGCATTCCACTGACCTTCTTTCTTGATGCTGTTATATTTATTCAGGGCATCAATCATGAGGGAGTCTTTATCTATATCTTGACCCTTGATGAGTGGCAAGGATGAGAGAAAAGATGTAATCGGAAAGGATATGAATTGTTTTGTGGAAAAGCGGAAAAGACAGAAATCAAGAATCTATTCTATTCCCTACAAACGACAACGACGAAACCAACCATCAGAACAAATCAAACTGGGGATCGTACAACAGGTTCTTCCTATCAAGAATAATTTGATAGCAAGAACCTATTCTAAAAAGAAGAGAGAAACAAAGATTCAATCAATCAAAGCGGGCGTATCATCATTGGCAAATGCACATGAAAAAAGGGCTCAAAAAGATGGAAGTTACACCACCGGTGCAGCTAACATCCTTCGGCCCTTCTTTCACGCGCATCACCAACAATCGGATGACGAGAAAAAGAAGACAACGACGAAAAATCAAACTTCATCTGAAAATTCTTACCTTTGTGAGCAATCGATAAAAAAAATTACGGAACCTAAAATCATGTCTTCAAAAAAATTGGCAAAAAAGTCCCACCAATCAACTCCAAACGTGGAATTAGCGAAAGATTTAGAAAGAGAATCAGATTAGTGACGACAGATTTGACGAGTGGCCCAGAAAAAAATAATCACGAATCGAGTTCGGCTTCCCGAATCGGGGACCGCCCGGCCCGGAAAAAATTGTCGTCATTAAAACGCAAGCGACTACAGGAGACAACAGATAAATTGCGACATAAAAAAAAGTTCAACTATGAATTTATAACGGGGTTCACAACGACACCCAAGCGGCTCTAAATAGGGGCCAGTGCATTGTTTATTCCCTGTTTACAAATTAGATTATAGCACTATAAATATAAATTCTATTATTATTATCTATATCTTGACCCTCTTCATATAGATCTTTCTTTTGTTGAACGTAGTTGGTGAATTGCTTATCGGTACATGATTTGTAGCCTTTAAACAGGTTGCCTAGGAGGTCAGTTGTCTGCTCTCCTCTTGCTAAAAGATCTTGTCGGAGTTGCCTAACATATTGATTGAATTTGTTCACATCTCCTTTTACCATGGACATATAACTGTCTAGGTTGAACAAAGCAGTTCTAATGTGCAGGACAGTTGCTCTGGTGTCCACAGCTGATTTAGTCATTAAAACTTTGAATAACAGAGGACCAGATTTGATCTGATTTGTGGTATACCTTTCAGCTTCGGTCAGGATTTTAGTTCTCCCTTCATCAGTTAGTGAAGCCATAATGCAGGCATACATCTGGTAAGAGTTCTGGGCTCTTCTGGATTCGGTGTCCACATAAGTCAAAACTTCGGTTCTTACTTCTTCCACGGATAGGGTTCCATGTTCAGTCAACAGATTGACATTATTTACAGTGATGACACTGGAGTTTGGCTCGTTCCATCCAAACATTGTTGACCTGTCCATCAATGTTTCGATGAAAGTCTGAACTGATCCTTCTTCTACGTCGAAGACATAATCCAAAGGGGCAGTTGCTTTATTGAAAATCTTGGCACCGGCGGAGGTGCTGTAATCAATGAATTGATCGGCGTTTACTCTAGCCGGGCTAAGAGCGAACAAGTTGGCAGCGGCAGCCATTGATCTTGAGGTTGAACGAGTAGTTACTATTTTGTAATTTGTTTTGCTTTATTCCAATATAGCGCAGAGGAAGCGTGTGAGCTTGTTGCAAATATTGAAGGTGAATAAATTATGTGCTTATTTTATTATAAATTCAAGTTTGACAAATGAAAATTTGCATTCATATCAAACAAATATTGTTTAAACTGCTCAAACGGATTGATGACAACTTTCAACGCTCTGGGCACCATTGTATTTGTTTGTTATTACATAACTCATAATATAAACAACAAATAAAAGCCAATTTTTCGCATTTACATCTATTTCCCAAATTGTCAACATCGATTGAATAGATCATCAATATTTGATATAGGAAATATGATCTGCCTTGTTTAGTGTATATAAAAATAAAAATAGAAGAGAGATAGCAATTGTTAGATGAGGTTCGATTTGCTATAAAAACTCTCCCTTGACATTGAGAATTTGTGATCAAAATTCGCTATGATCTCACAGAAACCCATCATTCAACTACTCATCAAGCCAGTACCAACCAACAAAACAGAAATCCGTGCCATCAATCAATGCAATAAATGCTGATATTTATAAAGAGAGAATGAAAAAGAAATTTGAAATTTTAGAAGGGACATCATATGCACTATACAATGTAGTATGGGCACAAAGTAGACCTAATCCGCAATCAGCTCAAATAACTTACTGATTTCAACTTTTTTACGTACGTAGGAATCCAAACGGCCCTTGGCGAAAAAAGCTCTCTCCCGTTCAACTACAGCACATACCTTGACATATTCAATATCAAAACAAACGCAACAAGTCACGATGGCTTCAGAGGCATCAGATGCACCACCCGTGAAAACAGTGCGGATTGGCAGAGTTTCCTCGTCTTTCAATGGTTTCACAACTGTTACTTCATCCTCAGGAACCCGAACTCACTCTGATTACGCAAACCTCTACGACGGTCCAGTACCGAATGTACGTGAACAAGCTCAAGCAACTCACACCGCGTTTGTCGAGCTCCATATTGGGAAGAATCAATAGAATAGGCTGGATGAGCGTGCTGAACCATGATAGGTTCCTCACAAATGGTTTCCTGAGAAGGAGGAACATCTACAACTGCTGTACCTGGAGTGGAAGTGTTGTGGCAGATGGAAGGAGTCTTGACTGTAGTAGGATACACTAAATCATCATTTTGATGGGACACATCCTGTACTGAGACTTGAGAAGGATTTTGCAGTGTAGGAATAGATGAAAGGAGAGATGGATGAGGACTTTCAGTCGTCATAGATGCTGTAAGCAAACGAGTACCATATGAAGGTTTGGAAGGCGGGGCTAGAATTGTTTGAGAGACCTCTTGGAGATCCTTGACAGCTGTGAGCATCACATCTTTGAGGAGTAATGCTAGAGAATCTTCAATGGAAACTTGGTTGTCTTGAAGTTCAATAGAAGAAACTATTGACTTGACTTCAGCAGGGTCAGCGGTAACGTCGTGAGTTGGGGCCACTTTTGGTTTTGGCGCCAAATCTGACAAAACTGGATCCTTGGAAGACGGAGGTTTTGGGAGCGGTTTAGACTTCGCTGCAGACTTTGCACGTTTACTACTAGTAGTCATGATAAAGCGAATAACCTGATGATCCTTGAGATCTAGACAAAGATTAAACTATAATTGTTTAATTCTGTAAAATGTGAGATTATTTTATGTTTTATGCTTATTGATGAGGCTATTTGAACATTAAAAATGAAACTACGATTCATTAGTTTCAACACGAATGAACAAAGGTGATTTGCTTATGCGATTGAAAACCAATAACTCATGTATCGTACTCAGTCAATTTGATTATATTTATAAAATAAAAAATATACAAAGCAAACACTCAAAGAATCTCTCTAACATGAAGAGGAATCATGCTGTCAGGGAGTACACCCGGATGGACCTTCTCAATTGCAACTATCATTTTCCCGTAAAAAATGGGGTGATTGTCGTCCAAAGATTCAGGTTTTTCTGCAAAAAGAAGTTTGATTGTCAAAATCGAACCGGTTATGACTGCGAATACTATCATACTTGTTACTACACCAATGATAAACCCCAAACTGTGTTATTAAAAGTTAAAGAGATACCACGTAATCCATGAGAAAATATGTATTTGTAAGATCCAACACTGCATGAAAAATCATACGATGACTTACATTTGTGCATCAAAAGTAGCACTGAAGCCGCCATCATCATCGAACCAATCAGTAACATGGGATGAATACGCGGCAATTTCGCTCATAAGTAATCCCACTCCAAAGGCGTTTAAGTAGAACACATTTCGAACTATTTGATTTGAGGAGACAATTAAAAACTTGCGTGCTCTGAATACATTTAATGCTCTCTCGGCAGATTCATTAAATGAATAACCATACAATCCAGCATAAATATATCCCCATTGGTTAAACTTTCCTACAGCTTCATCAAAGCTATTGACAAAAGATGAAGAAAGGTATGATCGAAGAAATTCTTGATCCCCATTAGGATTGATAATTTCGTTGAAAAGTTGGACGTAAGGCGTTATGAGTGCACCGTAACATATTGTTCCGAATGAATATTTTGTAATATTACCAAACGACGTTTTCACTGCTGGTGAAACACATCCAGAAGCTTCCTCAGGTCGTGTCTATTTGCAAAACATACACATATATAAATTAATATTCATCGTTAATTCCTTCTATTCTCAAAAGTTTTATTGACGAACTTACCCACCAAACTCCGACAATACCAGCAATTGCTGTCCATACCGAATTCTATTAGCATATATTTCAAAGTGATATCGGATATATGAGAATGAATCCTGACGTACTTCAGATTGTATCCCAAAGTACAAATATGCGCTCACCTTAATTACATGAAAAGCCCATAAATACACCATTACAAAAGGAATCAAAATGAATATATTTGTTCGACAATGATTCTTGGCATCGCAAAGCTTTGTATTTTCATTCACTGCAATCAGGGACAGTAGCCATAATAAGGAATATGCATATGCTCCTACAACGTATCCAAATGTGATATAAACCACACCAAAATTATCTTTGACGCATGAGAATGTCAGATTCAAAAGTGCTGAGGTAAGTTTTATTTGACCCCTGGCAAGCAAATTAAAACAGTGTGTATTCGTTACTTTATTGCAATCTATGTAAGACTAAAACTATCACACAAAACTTACCAAATAGTATATCCGTAGGCAATCACAGCGAGTAACATAAAAATACCTATCACTGACATTAAAATGCTCGACCTTGTTTGAAAAATGAAAAGAAGACTCAAAACAAGAGCGAATGCCAAAAATGATTTCACCAAATACTTTCCAATATATAAAATAAGGCGAAAAAGAATCGTTGATATCAAGAGAGCGATAAAACTTAAGGTTACTGTGGCTTGGAGATATCCTACGTAATAATGGCGATCAGTTTTGCTATGCAAGGCGTTTTCGATAGCATCGACACTATATTGACTGGCGATGATCATCAAGATAAAAATATGTAAGATATAGAGTATGGCTGGTATTTTATCGCGAAATTTTCTTTCTTGCTGCTGTCCCTGTTCAAAACTATTCGTAACTACATTCGTATCCTTATGGCGACTGGAACGGTCTCCCCTGTCAGAGTGGGAAGAACGCGGTTCAATATCCTCTTCATCAACAACTTGAATCAGTGGTTCTGATAGAGGCGTTGCAATTATGTCTGTCTCTTGGACAACAATCGCCTCTGGAAGTTTTGATTTCTTGTGTTTTTTGTGTTTTTTATGTTTTTTCCCCATCGTTTTTTCTTTTTTGTAGTATAAGGATATTTTCACAAATATTTCCTCTTTTGTTAAGCCTTGTTCTCCTATCAAAATAATAAAAGATCCAAGATACGTAGGCACGGCTCATCTCTTTTTGGGCTTAAAAAGAACATTCGATATCAAATCTACATCATTCTATGAAAAAAAAGAATCAGGTTTTGGTACAAATTTGTGAAAATTTTTCACTCGCCATGATATAGTGAAGGGAAAGGAGATTGTGAATTTTTCTACATACTTTTTACTTGTCTAAAGTGCCCCTTTCTATCACTGATGACACAATACTTATTTTCCTGCAAGCCTTTAAGTTCCATAGCATCGGGCTTTTATTGTTAGTAGAAATATGATGAATATGCACAGAAAAATCATTTGATTGGTTGCCATCAATAAATTAACTTCACTATAGATTAGAAGAATATTGAAAATGCCTCGTCCAATCAACAGTCTTCTTCCAAAGAAAATATAACATGTTTATGCAATGCATATGGAAAGGATGTTTTGTGTATTTAACTTTGCGCAACCATAACATCAAGATTATAAACAAAAGTTATACATTTTCAAGCACTAATACTTTGGTAATATCAATAAGGGATCATGAATGAAATCATACGAATAGATTGAATCTGGTCACTTTAGTGTCATCTGATGGATACGTCCCGACACATCGTCTACAAACCACTTTTACTTCGCAAAATATGGCAATATATACGGATATTCATATTTGAAATCAAAATAGTACAGATCAACTTTGAAAACCATAGTACTTGATTGGTAGGGCCCGATCTAGGTGATGAGCGGAGAAGCTTTGTGGATGGAGAAGATGGTTTCTCACATGAAAAACCATACAGTTTCAATGAGCTCCTTCGATTTGATCTGACATTCAGGTTAATTCCACTGGATCTATTTCTGATTAGAGCTTTTTTTCTTATTCATTTTTTTTTGAAGTTGTTTTTGCTCATCTACCCACTTGGAAGGTTGTTGAAGCATGGCTTCGGAAGCAATTCGAGTTTTTTCGGAGAGATGGAGGCCCATAAAAGGATCATAGGGAAGTTGGCGAGATGAGTGGTCGGACTTGTACAAGTTTCGTAACACGAAATATAATAGGAAGGTTATGAGGGTAAGTTTTATCATCTTTTCAAATTATTCACTTGATGGATTGGTAACATTTCCAAACAAATAGGGAGGTAATTGAAGTCTTTGAGGAGTAGAGATACTTTCTTTTGCAAAACCCTGCAAAAGTGTCGAAGTTGTAAGGCACGAACAAAGAGTTTTTTTTTTCCAAATAATTCACAATGATAACGTCATATTTGAATCGAATTACGGTATAATCTTAGAATTAATTGAAATTAATAAATATCTTTTGCTGAATAAAACCATGTAATAAGTACGTGAGTTAATATGACGTCATCAAAGCTCATTTATTTGAGAAAGTGTTCATCTTTTTGCTCTTACGTGTACATTCAATAAGATGATCGCAATATTTTTGGAAAAGATTCATCAGTGTTATAGAATCTCTTTTGACGACGCACAATACAATAACAAATTATGAAATCATCCATCCTATCCCTTCTCCTCTTACAACTTTTCTCAGAACCATCACAGGCCTATGCTCCTTTGAATGGAGTAACAGCAACATCTCTTAAGTCTGGAGAAGATGTCGATTTATCCAATTTTCTAAGCACCAACACCAACACTTCCCCCAAATCCCTCTTGATTCTAGGAACCTATGCTGCTGATTTTAACGCTATCGAATATGCCCAACGATTAAGACATTACAAGTCGAAGCTACAGGATAAAGGAGTTTCGAAATTTGGATTAGTATTGAATTGCGAACCTGAAGCTGCTAAAATGTTAGCCGATTGCGTAGATTTAGATTTGGATGCGGAGGATTTAGATATCTTTATCGATCCTAATGGAAATGCTGGAAAAAAATTTGGCGTCGGACAAGGATGGAGGCCTGATGATGAAGAGATGTCTCCCTATTTGAAATTGTTTGGTATGTTATGGGGCTTAGGTGCTTGGGCGACTTTACCAGCCGTCATTGGTGGATACATTGGGAATCCACTCAAAGGACAACCCTGGATTGAAGATGCCATGGCAGTCGGACAGCGTAAAGGACGCTGGCCAAATACAGCCTTAGAACTAGATGATGATGGAATTGTTTTGAACAAATTCACGGAATTGCCTGTGGTGGGAGAATGGCCTAGGAGACCACTCGAGTTGGCCACGTTGAGATTGCAAAATATGGTGGATATTTCGATTAAGAACTGGAAGGAATTGGCTCCTACAGACACAGCTTTGAAGCAGGGTGTATTGACACAATTGGGTGGATGTGTGATTGTAGATTCAAAGTCTGGAGAAGTTGTTTTTGATTATAAGGATCCTGGAATTTGTGCTGTCGCCAATTTTGAAGACATTTTAGAAAAACTCTAAAATTTCATTCTCGATATTGTATTTCAGTCATGATGAAGTAAGCTAATACAGAGATACAAAAGAAACATTCATTGATAATTGCACTAGCATTTAAATGTATTTCTGTGTTTTATGGCTCGTTTATTCTAAAACTAAAATTGAAAAAAATGAATCATCTCAACTGGGGACACCATCACGATTGACCGAAGGCAACATTAAAAACATCTTGATAATCTTCAGCAAAATGAACTTCTAGTCCCTCTTTTAAATAATCAGGTATCTCCTCATAGTCTTTTTTATTCCCTACCGGAAATACGATGCATTTGATTCCAGCTCGTCTTGCTGCCATGGTCTTTTCCTTAATCCCACCTACAGGCAATACTTTTCCTGTCAAACTCACTTCTCCAGTCATTGCTAAATCATGCTTGATGGGTTGGTCCATAGCCAAGGATAACATCGCTGTGACCATTGTAATCCCTGCGGATGGTCCATCCTTGGGAGTTGCACCCTCTGGAACATGCATATGAATATCATTTGTATCAAAATACTGATTGTTAGATTGTAGATTTGCCAACCGTGCTCTTGAGACTGTGTATGCAATTTGAGTACTTTCATTCATGACACTTCCCAATTGTCCGGTTGTTTTTAAGTTTCCACCACCACGCACTTTTCCATCGGTATCCCGTCCACGATGAATCCCCTGTGTTTCAATGTATAAAGCAGATCCACCCATGGATGTCCATGCTAATCCCATAACGATTCCATTCGGTAACGGGTCTTTATCATACATTCGATCCGAAGTAAAGATTGGTTTTCCGACGTAGTCTTCTAAATTCGTATCCGATACTTGCCATGTGTCACCTTTTCGTTCTGTTTTGGAACTTAAAGGAGTTTTTTCCTGTTCTGCGACTACCTGCAAAGCTAATTGTCGTGTTATTTTATCCACATGTTTGGATAAATTACGCACTCCCGCCTCACGACAATACCACCGAACTAACTTTTCGACAGCACTTCGTTCCAAGGATAACGATTCGGGGACAGTTTCGGCATGGACGTATTGTTTTTGAGACGTGCTAGAAGATTTTGATTCTGCCTCTCCATTTTTATCAGCTTCATCAGCATCCGTGTCCTCCGTTTGCTCCTTCATTAACCCATTGTCTACCATAGATTTGGGAATTAAATACTGCTCAGCTATCTCAATCTTGTCTGGAACGTCATATCCCGAAAGTTGAACAATTTCCATACGATCTAAGAGTGGACCTGGAATGGTGCTTATATCATTGGCGGTGCACATAAATAGTACCTTAATGGAACGATAGAAGTATCATGAGATTGAATGACTGTGTATTCTATACTGAGAATTGTAACAGTTAGGACTATGTCGCTTACCTTGCTCATGTCCACAGGTACATCTAGGAAATGATCTCGGAAGGTCGAATTTTGACTAGGATCCTATGGTGCCACATGATGAAATATGAAATAACAATATTGTAAGTACAAGTATTCAAATGTATTGAAAATGCTAAACATGACACGAACGATACAAACGTACCAAAACCTCCAACAATGCGCTGGCGGGATCACCCCTAAAATCCCTTCCTAATTTATCAATCTCATCTATCAAAATCAAAGGATTGACCGATCCAACACTTTTCAAACATTGAATCATTTTTCCAGGCATTGCTCCAACATAAGTACGTCGATGACCTTTAATCTCGCTAACATCGCTTAATCCACCAACACTCACACGGAAAAAATTCCGATTAAGTGCTTCGGCGACGCTGGACGCTATGGATGTCTTACCAACACCTGGTGGACCTGCCAGGCATAAGATTTTGCCCTGTGTCGATCCTTTTAATTTACCAACGGCAATAAATTGCAATATAATATCTTTGACATCTTCTAATCCATAATGATCTCTATCTAAAATCACTTTAGCTTCCGCGATATCAAAGTTTTCATTGGTGGTGGTGCTCCAGGGTATATCCGTAAGCCAATCGAGATAACTTCGAGTGACATTGAATTCACTTGAATTTTTTTCCAATGTGGATAATTTTTCTAATTCCGATTCCATGACAGTCGAAACTTCCTCCGATAGGAATTCCTGATAAGTACTCATTTTTTTACGATATTTCTCCAATAAGGCCTCCTTATCATCCTGTTCCATACCCAATTCCTTTTTGATAGATTTCAATTGTTCCATTAGAAAATATTTACGTTGAGCCTCACTCATTTTTTCTTCCACCTTCGCACTGATTTCCTGTTGTAACCGTGACACCTCGCGTTCTTTTTTCATAATCACCAATGCCTTATGTAATCGTTGTTCGGCATCCTTTTCTTCCAATACATGTTGTAATTCCTCCGGAGTCGCAGTGGCGATGCTTGCCGCAAAGTCTGCAAATCGATAGGGATCATTCGCATCGACACGTGTTGGAAAAACGTGAATATGTTCACGAAATAATGGTGATATTTGTGCTACCTCACGGATGGTGCTAACTATTTCATTTGATAAGGCACGGATGGTATCGTGAAGATTGGTATCATTAGAGGGATTGTACTCCAGTCGATCCCAGTGAGAAACGTTCACATCGACAGGTGGGCCTACATTATCTACAGAAAGAAGATCTATACGACGATGTGCCATGAGTAAAAGCGATATAGGATTTGTATCACCCATATCTTCACGATCTTCTTCTAGTTCTTCCTGCTCATTGTGAAAATCATCTGGAGATGTGGCTTTAGTGGGATGAGACCTATTAATACGATGTATCTGAGCAAAAGTTCCAACATTATATAAATCATTTGGATCAGTGATAAGTTCAGGTTTGTCCAAAATAACTCCTCCGTCTGTAACACCACTGGAACCATTTTTTCGTAGAAAGACTCCTATGTACCCAGCACCTGATTTGGCACTTTCCAATGCTGCGATGGTGGTCTTTTTTGTTGACATGATATAGAAGAGGTAAGAAATAAATATATCATGATACACTTAAAAATTCCTCCAATTTAGACACACAAAATAACCATCAAATTTTGTGAAAGAATACTTACTGGATCGGATACATTAACGGTACTCAAAATTCCAGGAAAAACTGGTCGGTTAATCACTGGTAGACCAATCAAATGAGGATATCGTGGTGAATCTTCTCCATGACTTAACTTCACAACACTACTGCCCCCATCGGACGTTCCACTACCACCACCGACGATAATACTTCCCGAATCATTATTACTATTACTGGAAGAAGAAGAACCCCATAATAACGATGAGGTTTTGATGTAATTGCGTTGATTTTGTGGTATTACTTTCTTCTTTGGGATGGATGATGATGGTGTCTGTACAATCAACTTTTTTTTGTTATTTTTTTCATTTTTGGGATCATTAGAATTGTTATTATTCGTTGTGGTAGTAAACAAGGGAGGATCTTCGGCGGTGTTTTTTTTTTGGAGAATGTGTATTTTTTTCGTGTTAGTTCTTGAATTTGACTCATCATTCTTTATTGTGGAATTCTTCTCGCATTTATCATGATCCTTGTTTGGTTTATCATTATCATTGCCGTCATCATCATTATTATTGTTTCCATTCCAAAAAAATGGACGTTGTTGATAATGAGGTAACTTGCCATTATAGATTCTGGAAGATGATCTTTCCCAGTGTATTCTTTTTCGAACTGAACTTCGAGAAGTCAGTGATCGGAGCATTGTCAATATCTATATTTGGTTGGAATGAGGAATTATGTCAATGATGTTACTATACTCTTAACCTACATTCACACATATTGAAGGAGAATAAACAAAAGTGAAACCAATATGACCTCACGTAGCAACCTACTTTGCTGAGTAAAATAAGCGATTGTTCGAATAATGGGTTCTTTAGGATTCTGTACCTTTTACCAGATTGTACACGTAGATTTACATACATGTTAATTATTCACGCATAGGCATTTGTCATCTCCTTCAAAGTGTGCTGATCAGAACGCTTCATAAGAATTCCACACGCTTTTTCTCATGAAAGGTGTTACGTCATACAATCATTATCATGTCAAACTCTTCGTTTTTTCTTCTTTGTGAGCCATGTTATTGGAAAGTAGGTGCATGCATGCTTTTGATGCTGTCAGAAAATTCAACATGTGCAAATCTCGAGGAAAATGATCTCTTCAATTAACTTACTAGAGAGGAGTAAATCCATTCACTTTCAGAATTCGGATTCTGAAACAATCATGATATTATGAAATGTTTTATTTGGATCAAAATGGGATATTTTCTTTTCCAAGAACAAAATTGAATGCATTAAGGTAACTTCTTCAACATATTTGAATGATGATCATCACCTTCCTTCTTCCTTTTTTATATAAAATGATACTTATGAGACTATTATGCTAATCATGAAGCAAATAAATACACCTGAAAAAATCACTAATCAATTTCACTTTTTATATCCATGGAATCCATAATTTCAATTTGAATAGAAACTTTTCCATTTCGTTCATACAATGGATATTTGCTATCGAAATCAAGATCATCCTCTCTTTTTTGTTTGTCGTTCCAATTTTCTAAGCAAAAATAATAATTAACCATGTCTTTTATCGTACCTTGTTCATTTTTGATCTTTCTTGTATTTGTTCATTGTCTTTCATCAATACTTTTAGTCTTAAAAATATCACAATAAGGAGGAATCTCGTCATGGTGCCTGAAATTCATTCTTCAATTGGATTTCTCTTTCAATGGTGAAAATATAGCTTTGAAGATGCATTTGTTTGCCAAAATATGACTTGGTTGGGCCTGTTTTCCGTTTCTCAAACAGATTAGAGCACATTAAAAATTATATTTTGTATGAATATTTTTCGAGGACTACAATGCTTTATACAGAAAAAATGTGATGTCATTTAGGGAAAGGTTTTTTTTCTACAGAGAGTTTGATTTTATAACGACAAACTTGATATCAATGAAACAAATGATGGAGAAGATATCGAAAAAATCATTGAAACCCATTCATGACCATCCACGCCCCTGTCATTGCCAAAGCCATGTCATTTTGTTTTTTATCCAAACTTAAGAAAACATCATCTCCATTAAGATGTAAATCTATTTTTGTATTTGCTAGTCCTAACTCGTCCATGAAACCAAGAGACGTGTTAGATCCTTTGGATGTGATACAGAGAGAGGGTTTGCCAGAAACTTTTTCATCACTTTGACGGATCTTTTCTTGAACGCTAGTCATTCCTGTAATAAAACCCAAAGTTAATGGTACTGGATACAACGGTCTTGCACGAAAGTCGAAAAAGTAGTTTCCCCAAAGTTTTGCAGCGTCCGTGTCTATAAAGATTTGCTCTTTAAGGTATTCAATGGATGTTTTCTCAAGACCATGTGGTTTTTTTAATATTTTAGGTATCTTCCGATCTGGAGAAAGGACTTTTAGTTTTTGTAGATAGTAATAACTGTCTTCAACAATTTCATTGAGCCATTTACTTCCTGTTTGTGTCCATTCAAGGGTCGGTGAGTTGAAGATAAAACCGTCAAATATGTCATCACTTCTATCCATCAGATAATTTATCAAAATAGATGCTCCGATGCAATGAGCATATCCAATCACTGTATCATAGTCTTGATGTGATCCTATTATACTAATAGCAGCGTCAATTTGATCATTATAAACATCAAAGTCACCTTTTCGGTTATGAGAGTTAAAATGAGCACTACGAAGCCATCCTCTTTGACGACATAAGCCGACGCAACTATAGTTAAGGACAAAAAAATCGTATCCATTGTTCACAAAAAGGGATTTGGCTACATGGGGATGCATAAAGCAGTCATTTCTTCCTGGAAACCAAATGATGGCTTTTGAACTTTTGTTCTTATGACGCCAGCACTGAAGGACTGCTTGGTCCTCGTTAGCTTCCTTCTCCAACTCCTCTTTCGTCTTTTTTTCCTTTCTCCATTTTCTCCCTTCAATTTTTGCTTCTTTTGGCGTAATAATTTGCTCACTGTACTCCACGGTTGCGGTGCTCTTACAGAAATTCATAATATCGCTTTGAGAAATGCCTTTATCGATACCATCGTTCACTTTCACACGAAAGGTAAGCTCCAATCCAACGAATGCAGTTTCTTCTGCGCTCACTTTGAATTCTTTCCACTCATTACTTGGCATAGGGAGCTCATTCAATAACATTTCACATTCAACAATCATTTGCCTTACATCTTCGTTTCCATGATACAAGGACAACTTGATACCCTGCGTATTTGCACTTCCTTTTTTAAAATATATCTCTCCCATTTCATCAAAAATCGGCGTTGTACTATCAACTCCTGCGAACTGATGCCGTCCAATATTGAAATACTTTGCACTACCAGTATTTTCTCCATAAGCTTCCGCAATAGCCAAATACGAATACGCTTTTAAAGATTCGGTAGAACCTTCCAAAGGACGAACATCTTTGAGATGGATTAAAGCACGCTGAAACAATTTTGGTTCAGTGAAAAATTCTTTGTATTCAAGGACATTTTCCAAACTTTCTGGAGGACTGGCTTCAGGTGATCCATTTCCAGTGCTTGGGATGGTTAAGTGTTCCTCTATAGCCATGATGAAGTGAAAGTTTATGATGTAATCTTTTTAGTTTGCACAACTAACTATATCATTTCATGTATACTGGGGTACGTACGCATGTCACGCAAGATTAAAGTAGCGTAAACATGAACAAAATCTAAGTTCGTCCATAGAATAGCACGTAGAATTGATTCATGAAGCACGTAAAAGTCTATACCAGAGACACAAATATCATACGATCATATTTTTTTTGGAAAACTGGGGATCAAAAGCAATTTTTAATTCTTTACATTGCTACCACATGAATCGATTTATGAGGGAACTCTCATTGCTTTTTGAAGAAATCATCGTGATTCTGAAAGGATAGATTTCTATTTTTAATTTCTCTTTTATTTGCTAAAACTTTTTATATTGAAATATCTGTATCAATTTCAATATTGATATTCAAAGCAAATGCGTAAAATAACAAAGTTACAGTCACTTAATCATATTGGTTAGAGACAATTTGAATATGTTCCGAAACCAAATTCATCTAGAAATGGACCTTATCATCACCATTAAAGATGTGACTTTTTTCTACTTTTTTCAAAAGAATCTATGATTGTAACGAAAGCTCACACAAGACAGTAGATACAGTTTGCTTCATTGTACATTTAATGGATTTTATCGCATCGATTTTCTTTCGAAATGTTAATTTGAGTAAGATTATTCTCATCCTAACTGTATTCGAATTATCTTTTTTTACTTCTTGTGTATTTTCTATGCCGCTTTTCTCTTACATTGCATGTCCACTGCTTAGGTAAATCATTTATGAATACCATGTCCTCTCCATCATTAATATAATGTCCTACCAGCGAATCATGAAGTGCTGGGCTAGCAGCTCTCTCAAGTTGCGCTACCGTTGCTGGTCCTACTTGTCCTTCTATGGTAGCCTGATGCCATACTTCCTCAATTAAACCATCTGCTGCTTGACTATCGATATTACTCAGTAAGTTACAGCATGCTTTAAAAAATGTAGCGTATGTCACATGATTTGCGTTACAATGTTTACAATTCTGCAATTCTTCCAATATATCCACAGCCATATTCATTGCATTTATCTTCCTTTTCTCATCTCCAAATGTGTAAGCACATGCATTCAAGACTGCAGTGTAAACAAAGGTGTTAGGTTTCACATCCATATCCTCCATCTTTCTGAGAAGACCAACCGCTCTGTCTGCTTTATCCAGCGCCTTGCTCTTTGACCATGTATTTATAACGGTACAAAAACTGAACACATCAGGTTTCACTGAAATATCTCCAGCATTATAGAGGTGAATCATTTGCGTCAAAATTCGACCAGATCGATTTGGGGCGTCAGCGTCTTTAGTTTTACTGAGAGCATTTAAAACAGAGTTGTAGCTTACTACCGTCGGTTTTAATGTGCGATTTCCTCTGGAATATTTCTTGGCCATTTGGTGCAAAAGTAGTTCTGCTCTTTGTGCAGCAGATATATCACCACTGTTTGCCCAACAGTGAATAACAGTATTATATGTATAAGCATCGGGCTCAACGTTTTTTTCATCCTCTTCGTGCATTAGTTCCATCCGTTTCAAAATACTTTCTGCTGTCTTGGATGCTGTTGTCTCCCTACTATTTGAATATGCTTTGATGACTGAGTTATATGTGACAACATCAGGTTTGACTGACTCGTCTCCAGATATGTATAAGTGTTCCATTTGTTCTAATATTTCTCGTGCTCTATGAGCTGCTGCAAGCGTTCCTGGATTGGTTGCTATCACATTGATCAAAGAATTATAGCTTACCAAGTCAGGTTTGACGTTTTCATTACCCATACGATATAGGTACTCCATTTTCTGAAATAATCTCTCACATCTTTCACCTGCATCCCTTTCCTCACTTTTCGCATAGACATTTAGCACAGCATTGTAAGAGATAGTATCTGGCCATTCCTTTCTGTTTGAAAATGATCCCAACTCTTCTTCATCTTGTTCACAGTAAAGCTGTTCCATGCGCTCTAGAAGCTCTTCAGCTCTTCGGGCAGAAACTTTTTCATTACTATTTGCCCATGCTGTAAGGACGGATGTGTAGCTTATATTATCTGGTTTGGCATTTTTATTTCTCCCAGATTCGTAATCTTGCTCCATAATTTCTAAAATGTTTTCTGCTTTTTTGGCTGAACCTCTTTCCTTACATTTTGACCACGCATGTATAGCAATGTTGAAGCTTTTTTGATTCAGCTGGATATATGGGTCATTAGAGGATTGAGACAGAGCGCGAACTTTGGAAAATATTTGTTCTGCACGTTCTCCAGATATTTTTACTCTAGCTTGTGCCCATGCGTTCATCACCGCATTATATGTCCTTATATTCGGTTTGGTGGTAGTAAGGGCAGCTCTTTCCATACTGACATTTTCCTCCATTTTTAACTTTGGAATAAGGGTATCTGTTGCATTTGTTGGAGAAGTTATTGCATCTGTGGAGTTATGGATGTCTTCATTCATCAAAGACAGTACTTCCATTTTATTAAGGATTGATTCACAGCATAATGCGGCTTTTTTGGTGGTGCATTTAGCAAGAGACTCTAGAACAACATTGCATATGGCAATATTCGGCATGGGAAAATGAGCCTTATCTTGTGTATTTCTTTGATCTTGTTCATACAAGGATATCATTTTCTCAAAAATTGACGCAGCTTCATACGCATTTTTTTTTGGTCCACAATTAAGCCATGCCGTTATAGCCATATGAAACATGATTGGATTCAATGTTGCCTTTTTATTTCCTTTTATCTTTTCATCAATGACTTTATTCAACAAACGTTCCGTAATAATACCGCTCTGCTCAACACCTCGTTTCGTCCAGGATGACATGAGGCGGGATATTTCGTGCAGTTGTTGACGGGTCATTGCATTGGTATCTTCTTGATATGATTTGGAAGGTTCGGAGGAATCGATTGGAATGATTTGCACAGGTGAATGAGTTTCAGGTGTTGATGGTAATTGTGGACAGGATAATAGGTTCTCTGTTAATTCAAATAGTTCTTTTTCTGTGAAATCAGCATATGGGCCTACATCTTTAGGATTTTTATATGGCTTTTTCTTTTCAATTGATTTGTTTCTATCTATGTTTTTTTGTTTCTTTGTAGTATAGCCACGTTCTACGTTATCGTTTATGCGAGTTGAAGTGATTGTATCATTATTTGAGTGTTTCTTCAATTCTTTATTCGATTCTTCCAGCACAAGACTTAGTCTTTTTGTTTTAGATGGTTTTGATTCTGGTTCTGATGATGAGAGTGGAGGTGATGCAAATGATTGATAGAAACTCAGTAATCTTGTTTTGGGATTGCCCGGAGTAGAGATTCTAGAATTAGACGATATTATTTTTGATTGCTTTGAGCGCAGCACTGGTGTTCCAATAAAGGCATCTACGTTGACCGAATTGACGGAAGTGATAAATAAATGCACATTAACTTTGTGCAATATGCTTGTCACAAACAAGCATAGATGAAGAGGGTGATAGCAATTACGTTTCTGGAAATTTATATTCCTCATTTTTCGTCGAATGATTGCGAAAGGGCTATGATGTTGTATATGTCTGAAAAGAAGTGAAAGTTCTTTCAGTTGAGGATATTATGATTTAGACACTATTGTGCAGCCAAATATCATTCTTCCCTTGCAGATTTTTGTGCAACTTGTAGTGTTCTCAACTCACCTCGATTTCCGCAAAATCGATTTTCATCTATCATCAACGTGTTAATGTAGGATACAAAAGTTGAAGTGATTGTGTATTTATTGTTTGGCAAAGAATTTTGCACGAAGTGCGTATGAACTAAATGAATATAAGTCTACGTTATTGAGGGATAAAAAGCTGATGTCACAATTCTACCATAGTGACATCAGAGAAGAGGAATTTTTATTATTTCTAATCAAACCTTTTTCACACACATCCTAATTGCATCGTGCATCATATAGCAATATGATGATAGTAGTATCGATGCTTCATGCAGCTTTTGTTTCTTTTTTTTTTTGCAAAAAGCATAATCCCGATCTATAAATTCATTCAGAGTTTTTTTGCTCAAACCCAAGTAAAGGAATATCATGAGGTTGACTTTTTCTCTATTCTTTTTTACATTCTTCATAGAACTATCCGAGAGTTTTCAAAATCCTGTCCCATCCAAAAATAGTCAATATTCTACCAAACTATTTTCCAATAGCATTTCAGAAAAAAGCATGTCATCCGAAACCGATTCACTTGAGTTTGTTAACGGAGTAGAACAAGTCCTAAAATCCAAAACATATAATACGTTCCTTCTGGATATGTGGGGTGTTATGCATGATGGATCAAAACCGTATGAAGGAGTTTTGAATACAGTGTCCAAATTAAGAAAGAATGATATGAATCTCGTCATTTTGTCTAATTCCAGCAAACGCAAATCAAATTCCATCAAGATGCTAACGAAACTGGGATTCGACCCAGAAAAAGATTTCGAACAAATTATTACATCTGGAGAAGTGGCATACCAAATGTTGGCAGGAAACAAAGATCTACCTTGTGAAATATGGCCAGTCCTTACACAAATATCCAAAGACGAAAGGAAGGTTTTTGTTTTTGGTAGTGGTGACGGTGATGAGGAATATTGCACTTCCTGTGGTTGGACCTTAGCTCCAATCAGTGAGGCAAATTTAATTTTAGCCCGTGGAACATTTACAATTAACAATGGGAATATGGATGATACTGTTTCCAAAAAAATAGACGGTGAAGACGCATACTTTAAGGAACATGACAGAATATTAGAGATTGCAAGTTCACGAAAAATACCAATGCTAATTTCAAATCCTGATAAAGTACGTCCTGATAAGGGCCTGCCACCTATGCCAGGTGCTATTGGTGATGCATATGAAAAAACATTAGGAGGTGGATCTGAGGCAACAGCATTAGTCAAACGTATTGGAAAACCATTTTCTGAGGTGTATGAGATCGCATTGAAAAATAAAGATCCTGCAGAAGCCTGTATGGTTGGTGATGCTTTAGAAACTGATGTGACTGGAGGTACTTCGTTTGGTTGTGATACGCTATGGGTTATTAAGGATGGCATTCATGCACCTACTGTTTTATCTGAGGAAACAAAATGTAATGAAGATTATGAAGAGAAAGTAGGAGCCGCTTTACAAACATTCAACGACTTGAAAAGACACTCTGGTGATAAGAGACTTTCACCCACATTCATTGTTCCTCACTTTAGATGGTGATTGTCATTTTCGCTCAACTCGACATGATCAATGTTATCTATTGTTTGTTGCATTTGGATAATTTCGATACAGCATTCAATAATATTTTTCATAATAATTTTTTCACTCATCATGTAACGGATAAGACTTCCTATTAGCTTGTATTTTCCACTTGAGCAAAAGTGAAAGATACTGAGATTGTCGATGTTTCTGGCTGCAATACTAAAAATAATATGTTAATTATGTTGCGATTCCTTAACTTAGGACGGTTTTCTAGAGAGGATTTGGTTGTTAATGAGCAACATTTGCTTATGAAATATCAAGATCGAGTATTTCAGAGTAACAACGATGTAATGATTACGGGATATTTGGAAGGATTAAAAGATGACGTAAAAAGTGGATCAATTTACATTTCATTTCTTTTTATGACCACTGCAAAGCTTGTTTAAATGTTGTGTCATTGATTCGAATGATTGAATAGTATAGCAGATTTCACTACTTTATTCTTCATGTTTTTGATTGAAAACATTGCAGTAAATGTCAACGCCATCAATTTACTATTCCCATGGAGCAAAGATCTCTTCTACTCCAGTGAAGCACGAGGTCGTAGTACTTCAAACAAGCAAATCAAAATGTTACATTTAGTGAAATAAAATGATGCCAACCAAAGTTCTTTCTTTGTATTTTTAATGTTTGATTAAAGCTATTTTTAAAACAGTTTTTTTCTATAAACAACAACTCTTTGAATTATAATATCTTTTCTTACTTCAACTTCGATCACTTTTTGCTTCAAATTCAATTCTTGGATGAAGCAAAAGCAGATGGAAAAGAGTTGTCTCTCGTATGAGAAATGACGTCAGATTGAAATATGCTTATATATATATTTTTAGATCTAATTAAAATTCATCGAACTAAATTCAAATGTATCTAATTGTTTTGCACATCAATGATTTACGATGATGTTTTCGTATGTAAAAAATTATAGGAGTGCCCTTTTGGATACTCCCAATAGTTTTTTTGAGAATTGATGTTATTGGCTGTTCTAGCACGAAAACGCTGATCACCCAAAAAGTTGATTTGTGACTGAGGAGCTAGGGTTTGATGTGTATTTTGAAATGCTGATGACAAAGGTCGGAGAAAAAACACTACATTTAAAACTGAAAAGAGAGATTATCAAGCGAACAGAGATCTGTTATACAACGCAATTCAAAATGGATTCCTTATCCGCAAATATGAAAACAAAATCATTTACAAGAAGAAAAAAACCCAATATGCTTAAGAAAGTCTCTCCCAGTCGTCACTTTTTACTCTTCATCTTCATTCTTCTAATTGAGTGTCATAAACCAACAATACGATCATCTCAATCCACGTTTTTTGTTTCAGCTGCTATTCCTGTTAGTTTGAATCGTTTGAATCAAAAGGAAGAAACTGATTCACAGTTGATAAAATCTGTAAAGAATAATGTCCGAAAGAGAAGTTTAGAAAAGATGAATTTAGAGCTGAAGGAAACGCAACCTTTGACAATTAACGAGATTCTTATTAAAGCCGGAAAACGAGGTATAGGCGGAGGCATACCAGGAGCCGTAGCTGGGGTCGTTCAAGTATTAACTATGATGTGGTTACGGACAATCATCAACTATCAATATCGATACGGTACAAGCTTTAAAGGGGCATTTCGTACATTATACAATGACGGGGGCTTTCCAAGATTTTATCGTGGCGTATGGTTTGCATTAATACAAGCACCACTTGCAAGATTTGCAAGTACTGCTGCTAATGATAGTGTTGAGTCCCTATTAGCAAGTTTTCAAAGTACAAAAGACTGGGGACCTGGACGTGGGACTGTAATAGCAAGCATTGCTGTTGGAGTTTTCCGAATTCTGTTAATGCCCATTGACACGTGCAAAGTTGTTTTACAAGTGGACTCAATTGAGGGACTAAGAAGCTTAATGAGAAAAGTGAAGGGAGGGAAGATCAATTTGCTATATTCAGGTAGGTAACTTTACCTATACCTTTTTCATTATCGTGATTATTTCGCTAACAAAACATTCAATTATATACTTCAGGAGCATTGGCTCAAGCTACATCGGCAATAATTTCACATTTTCCATGGTTTTACACTTTCAACTTTCTATCAAAAAATAATTTCGTCCAAAGAGTCATAAATTCTCCTCTCCTTAGAAATGCGGCAATTGGATTTATTGCAAGCTTAGTAAGTGACACCATTTCTAACAGTATAAGAGTTATAAAGACGACAAAACAAGCAGTTGCAGCGAAGCATTCAGTTAGTTATGGCGAAGCAATTAGTATGGTACTTGCTGCAGATGGCTGGAGTGGCCTTTTCGGCAGGGGTCTAAAGTCTAGGATTATAGCAAATGGGATTCAGTCGGTTATTTTCACAATCATTTGGAGAGGATTGACACAACGTTTGAACAACGGACCAAAGAAAGATGTCAAAGATGAGCTGGATAAGGATGATACCCAATCTTGAGTGTTGGTACGACTCAGATAGATATAGAAACAAAGAATACATGGTAGATTGTTGTGATCCTTATTTTATGATTAATGTTTCTTAAAAAAATACTGCTGTCAGGGAGTAGCAAGGGCTAACTTAATTACATTAAACATTTTTGATTTATTTCATGCTTTGCATTGTATATCAAAGTTGAGACATATTGAAAACTATTTTTTTCACCAATTATTTTGTGCTCTACTGACATATTGAACCGGAGGACATGAGTATTTGCACTTTTCTCTTTCGAAAGTCAGGTATTGGACAAGCATATTCACCTCTTGCAATTCTAACTGTATTATATTCATTCTTAGATTTTTCGGATGCAAGATTATTTTTCATCTTTCCATCATTATTGTTTCTATTATTTGTTGTTCCTTCGCCTGTTTTCCCGTAAGATATTTGATTTACGGTGAGAAATCTGCCAGCTTCTTCGTCATACGATGAAGAACAAGAACCAGAATGGCCAAAAAGAGAGGAGTATGATAATGACATTTGATTCTTTCTCGCAATTTCTTTCCCTGATAAATATTGAATATCATGCCTTGGTGCTGAGTTGTTTAGAATTTTTTCTGATGGAATAGCCACTTTGGATTTATTATTTTTTATTGGAGTCATGCAAACATCTTTATATTTTTGGTCTTGAGACCAATTCCCACACAAAACTCCGTTGGAATATTCATTTTTGTGTCCACAAATACCAAATCCATATCCTGACATGATTTTTTGAAAGAGTTCAAGGATTGTAGAGTTTGATAGAATATTTTCGTGTTTCAATTGTTAAGTCTAAATTTGTGAGGGTTCGATTTATAATTCTAAATTAATCACTCTGCTGTATCTGTACTAAAAACTTCGATGTATTATGACGTCATAAATTAAAAAAAGATTTGTCATCTTTTATAGCGTGTTTCGTTCAATTTCATGGTTTCTGTTATATTTGTTTGTCGTGTTATTCGACTCAATAATCCATGAACATCTTGGTGTTGGACAGGAAATTCCTATTCTGTTTTGTTCCCTCAAATAATGAGGCGAGTCGTATCATTATCATAATCGCAACTTGAATTATTTGAGAAAGGCACTGCGGACGTAGGGCACAAAAGTTATCTTCTAAGCTTCCTGGAAATTCCATATTTTTTTGCGATTTTGGGTTTGAAAGATTTAAGCTGTTTAAAAATGTGTTAAATTTTTCGCCATATGTGTGTTTGTATTCAGCAGGTTATACTTACATGGACTTAATTGGATTTTTTGACATCGATGTATTTATACTCAGAAAAAATATTGTTTCAATGTGGAGTGATCTCCTATGTAAAACATCTAATGTCGATTATAATATGAATTACATGCTTAGATGCAACAATAGTACGGCTAAGTAAATTTCAATGCGGTCTCGATTTCACAAAAGAACTTAGCCAAACATGAATTTATTTGAATTAGAATACTACTTCCCTCCCAAGTGTGTGTTTTAAAACCTTTTGACAGACATCTTCTGTTTAGAAAAGGAGTACACTCAAAGTTGAGTTCCTTGTGCAAAATATAAATTGGGGACAATTCCACAATACAAATTGAAATGAATGATAAAGATATTCTGTTGCCTAAATTTAAGCCCTATACAAGCGACAAAAACATAACACAAGTACCTTTGATCCCGCGAAACTATAAATTTTTATGTTTCATGGTTCGTTGTGATAAAGATTAAAATCAAATCTAGTTGAGCACCGAGCGATTTAACGCAAAAGATCGTAAGGAAAATTAAATCGACTGACGCTATTGAATTGAAACAGAACACAGGATGGAAAGTGCACTCAGCAGAAACGCTGAAAGTTCAAATTCAGCTTCTCTGAGTTTCGAAAGCAATTCCAATTCTCCGAAAATTGGAATCACCAAGAGTACTAGTTTTGACGAGTCCATAATGAGTCTAGATACTGCCTCAAACAAGCCTATAAGTAATTCAATGCAGCTCAGTCAACAAAATATGTCCTTGCTCAACCAAATGATAAATCCGAGCAATAATTACCTAGACGAAGAAGCAATCGTACTGGCCATAGATAAATCGTCCAATCATGACACTGCACTACGAGCTCGTTACAACAAATACTGCGAAAAAGATCGATACCACACCCATATGGGAAGACAAAGAGAAGTTTCATCACAGTCTCGATTTGATTTATTCGCTGGTGGTATGACCATGTCATATCCATTTTATCTTTCGTCTTCTTCCTCTTCTTGCTCATTTTCATCTTCCGAGGTTGAAAACAGTGACGATAGTGAAGATAAAAAAAGAAGCAAAGACTCGGATTTTTCAGAAGAGGATCAAAAGAAAAAAGAAGATGAGAGCTTACCTTCTTCTAACTCTGATCAAGATGTGAAATCTTTGGATGCGGAAAAGAAACAAGAGTCGAAATCTAAATCATCCGACATTGTCAAGGTAGATCCAGTAAAAAAACTAAAATATAGTAATCAAAGTAGTGTTAAAATGGATAAGAATAAAGATAATTTGGAGCATCTGAAAAACAAAAGGAGGATGAAAAAAGGCAGGATTACAAGAGGAATGGCTCGAGATATAAAAGACAAAAGAAAAGAAGAAAGGGAAACAAGAGATCAAATGGGACTTGTTTCGCTAATCTCGGCTGCCAAAGAATTGGAAGGGACGTACAGAGATGAGTCTATGAAATATGGCCGGAGAAAACGGGCAGAGAAAATCAGGAGTCTTCCTGTTCGTTCCTCTCGTCGAAGAAATTTACCAAAATCTTTGAAGGATGAAAATAAAGTACCGCTGTCAAGTCTTCCAAAAAGTGTTGACGAGAAGAAACAAAGCAAAAGAACTAGGAAATCTCAGGTTAAGCCCTCTTCTTTAATCAACAGAAGAAAAAAGAAAAAACTTGATCCAAAAAATGAAAGCGCTAAAACCTCACCACATCAATCTTCTGATTCAACAGAACATCAAGCTTCTCCTACTAAAACGAAGATGAACGACGACAAATCAAACAATTGTAACATGGAACTGAATGCTACACTTCCAAATTCTTATTTTTATCAGTCAAGTCGACGTGGAGGCAACCTAGAGAAGAAAGTTCTCCTCACTCTGAATGAAAAATTATATGAATATAATTCATCTGATCCACATGAAAAAACAAAACGAGTAAGAGAGGTGGTGTTTTTTTACCAATTCTTTGTGGTGATAATATATATTGTTATCTTACCATCGCATTTTTCTCCAAATTAAATAATGATTATTCTAGAGGAATGAAGATAATGGCAAATTTAAGTCATCAAAAAAAAAATTGAAATCTATTCCTTTATTTGGAAACGAAAGGCATCATAAATCAGGAAGAAAGGGAGAGATGGAAGAAATGGCAAAATCTCAAAGTACTACAAGGTCTCTTTTATCTCGTTCTTCATCTACTGATTCTCATTCTTCGCTGATATCAAACCCTGACCTGAATGAAAAAGAACAAAATAATGGCAACAAATATTCTGAAAGTCTGTTTTCTTTCTTGTCTCAAAAAAATTCTTCCAATAATACTGTGTCATTGAGTCTACGTGACTGGAGAAGAAGACAACAATGGGTTCCATTGACTCCATCATCAAATAATATAATGCCCGAAGGTATCACTTGTTCGGATTTCGCCATTGCTACGCCAACATCAACATATCAATCGAACGATACTCCAATTACTATACAAACGCCTGAATCTCCCAACATATATTCTGAACTAAACCCAATCCCTTCTCATGAAGATGTCCGATTAGTTGGTCCGAAAGCAAAGTTACGAAGACATTGCTCAATGGATTATGCAAAATTTTGTTGTGATCTCGTACATTGTCTCACCGGAAGTGGCCGAAGTAACGCGCATCATGAATTCTTTTACAGCGACATTGACAGGGCTTGGTAAGCATGCGTGACAAAAGTTATAAATTTAAACACAAATCAGTTTAGCTCATTTCTAACCCTCCGCTATTTCCTATTCAGGTACAATTTTAATGGATTCAAAGTGGATGTTGTTCGGCTTGGTTTACCTCCAGATGTCAAATTAACCAGAAGAGAATGGAGCATGGTCCGCCGTAAGATTAGAAAACGGCCACGACGATTTTCGAAAAGTTTCATAAAAACAGAAATGGATGTTTTAGAAAGATATCGAGATTCCGTACGTCATATTCAATTCAGAAATGACCCAGAAGCAGTACCCAATTTTCCATTTGAAGTTCCTGCTCCTATAAAAATAGGTGCACCTGTCACAGCTTACAATAAGAAAGCTAGAGTATTACACAGAGGTATTGTTTTGACTCGAGATCCATACAACAAGCGATATATGGTACAATTCGAGAGGGCAGAGCTTGGCTGTGAGTTTTGCCCTGATACAGAGATTGCCAGTCATGGCGTGCCTGACATCATACGACCATGTACTGAGATGGCTTTCGATGAATCTCACATGGGTGGTTTTGCTTACTCGCATTCGTCACACGGTCATCTACCGTATGGAACAACCTATGGACCATTAACAGGTACGAAGTTTTTTAATTATTCTTTTTGTGAACTAAATATTTTATCTAAATGATCTAATGTGGATTCATTATTCAGGGTTTCAACATGAAGAGGTACAAGCATCGGACGATCTTCCCCAAAAGAGGAGGAACCAAGGTGTAGCTAGGGCTCTTGATTCTGAGCTTGTCGAGTCTAAGGAAAATGAGCATACAAATTACAACATTATAAAAGAAAAAAATCCTCTTGATGCTAACCTGATAAGCATGCCCATTCTTTCAAGTGGAATGACACAGCCATCGAAAAAGAATGAAGACCAATATATCGATATCGAAACAGAAAAAGAATGTCTTATCAAATTATTGAGTATGTTTGATGCCTTGATTGAGCGAAAAGCTTATATCCTAGGCACTTTAGACTCCCTCTATGATTACTTAAATCCTATGATTGCGAATGAGGAATTTCACAAGAGCAGGGAAATTCAATGCAGACAAATCGATCCAAATAATGAAAAAAAAACAAATATCGAACACCTTGATGATCTCATTGAACATCACTCATGGCTATATGCGAATCTAGAATTTACGAATCAATCTATTGAGGATAGTTTGTTTCACATGCAAGTCATGTATGGTCAAGTTTATTCCAATAGGTTAGTAAATCATTGCCTCTGCACATAATGTCTATCTGGACAGTTGACACTAACCATTTTATTTCATATACTTCAACATTTAGTAAATATTTTTCGACAAATTTGAAGGAGCGCAATATGACTCTGAATCAAAGAAAATTATCTCGTGAAAGTAAAATAAAAGGGCTTGCTTCTCCTTGGTTTGAAAGCCTAAATTCCACCTGTAACGGAATAGCGAATTCAATAGCAACAAAAAGGAACGAATTTACTCTACAAAATGTGAAAGAAGAAGAAAAAACACCACGTGAAATTTACATAGAAAGTAAACTTTCTAAAATTACCTCCTTGATTCTATCCTCGCAAATGTTTAAAGCAAACTACTCAAAAATAGATGTAGAGGCTATGAATATGAAAGGTCCAGACTACTCTGAAAATGAAGTTCTTCACAATGATCGCAAGCTTGTGCATCCAGGCCATATAGAGCAATCTTTGAATGAGTCTTTACAGAGGCTTTCTCCTCAGTTGCTTCCTTGGGGTCATAGGTCTAAATCCGATGATATCCGAGCAGAAGGATATTACGAATTGAGGAAAGCTCTGTCACTTTTGCACGCTGAGCTTGATGTAAATCGTAGAGAAGCAATGGTGTAGCATACTTTAATACATGAACGAATTGCTCAAAGCAATACCAACCATAAGCATTTTCTTCACTTGATCTTAATTGAACAGAAATAATGTTTTTGATCAATTAATTAATTTATGAGCAAGTTACAAATTTTGATCATGGAATCAGAACAACATCATCATTTGTAGGCTCATTATTGATGGAGAGCATGAGCCTTCATGAATTATATTAAAAATCATGTTCAATTTGCAGCCTCCAGCAATGATCGATGTATAGGTGTACCATTCAACATGCATGAAACTTCTGTTTCAGTTGCGCCTTTCCTTGGAACTAAAGGAATTGCGCTCCAGCTCATCCCTTCTGCTCGTTCAATATTCCCTTTATTCAATCTTATCCAATCTTTTGTTCGTTTCCTTATTTTGGTGTTGACATTATTTTTCTCGTTATCATGATCTAATAATGGTTTAGAAACAGAAGAACTCCTAAAGTTAGAATTTGCACATGCCATCCTTTTCATTTCCACCGCCACGTCCTCACAATTTGACTGCAAGAGAACCTTCCCATTTGATCTTTGTACTGCAGCATGAACAATAGATAATAAATCAGCTGTAACCATAAACCCATTCTTTACATTTGAAGGTAATTGTGAGTTTCCTTTCTTTCTATTTTCCATACCATCTTGTCTATGCATCCTTTCATTTGCATTGTCAACTTCTTCTTCATCTTTCTTCAACTTGAATGGTGTTGGAAATTGGATCATAACTAGTTCCACTTCACCAGGATAGCTTTCAACTACCATTTTCATCATTTCTTCTGCAGAAACTACACAAAACGCGACTCTATTGGAAACAGACCAACGCTTTGACAGGCTATCTGCATATCCAATAGCGAGTCGACTTAAATCTCCACCCAAAAAGTTACAGTCAGACCATTTTATATTGAGTCCTGCTGCATCATTTTCTTGAGAAGAAGTGGGGCTATCTTCTAAGGTTGATAATCCTAAGATAGAGACTCCCATTCCTATTTTTACGACAAGACTAGTGTTTCAGAAAACATGTCCTCATGCAACAGATTTCAAATGATTTTTTTCACAAGATATTTTTAGTTCTTACCACAACCTATGTCTACTACCAAAGGCCTCGTTGGATCCTTAAACAACAAGTCCCATTGAATTTCTGATGATCTCGAATTGTCAACTGAACGATAATTATTTGCTTGGTTTTCATCTTTGATTTCTGATCGTGACTCCCAATGTCTGCTGGCTTGTTTCAAGAATGCATTTTGCTTCCTTTGCTTTGTTGAAAATTTCCATATCCAAAGTAACGGCCTAACAGAATGAAGATCGAAGCTTGATTTCAATGTTGATATTATCGCATTTAATTCTTTACTGCTGATTTCATTATTATTTGTATTGCCGCCTTCCTTCGATAATTTCAGTTTGTGCTCAAGACATTCAGCTGCAACTTCATATAATAAAGGAACAAAATGAATTTCATTTTCTTTATCAGCATCGCCTCTATAATACTCTTTTTCACTATCATTACAAAATATTTTGCATCCTGAGGCAGCAATGCGTTCCACTACGTGCAATATATCCTTTGCACGACAAGAACTTCTTTTCCCAAAACGACGTAATTCATAGCATGATATTTGAACTAAATGATCAAATATAATAGGAGATGTAACTCCAGATAAAGCAAACCAAAATGCCGCATCTGCTGCTTTTCGACCCCTCAACTCATGTAAGACATCAGAATTTTGTGTGAGCTTATTCTGTTCAAGTTACAATTAAGGTTGAAAGAAGGCGAAGACATACAATTGGTCACGATCGTACACAAACGATTCAAAATGCTCATAAGATAAAATCTCTATTGTTTGAATGAATTGAAATATTTCTAGAAAATAGCGCACTGAAACTCACCTCAACTTGCTCAATTAGATCTTGGAATTCTTTCTTATTGATTTGTTTATTCTTTTCTGAAGCAAACGCTACCATTCCCAGAGCTGCATGTGCCATTTGTAAAACAGTGTTTGCCATAATTGAATCATCATCTACATTCAAATTATTACCAAGAACTGATACAGAATTTGTGCGACTAATTTTCCATGTGGATCCACCACCAAAATTCCTGGATAGATCTTTAATCTCAATTTGATATCCAGCAGGAAGCTTTCTAAACAATGACGAATTGTTCGCATTATTTGTAGAATCGAAAAGTTCATCTTCAATATTCGAGTACATGTGAAGCTGACGTTTTATGTTGTCTGCTTTTTCGTACAAATTTTCACTTCTTGCTTCAGCTCGAAGATCGACCAAATCAGAAATAGTTTGTATTCCATCGATTCCAATCAAGTCTTCAACCAATTTGCGATGATTTTGTTCCAATCTTGCTATATATTGGTCGTCAAATTCTCCTATAATAGTATTCTCTTGTTGGTTGGAATTTTGCTCGATATAGATAGGGTCAATGAAAAATCTTGGGGTCGTTCCAGTCCACCAAAAATTAGCTTCACTTTTTGCTTTTTCTCTCTCTAATTCAGCAAGAATAGATAGGTTGGTATATGGTATATGATCAGTGGTACTCGAGTTTCTGTTGGGATATTGAATCGGAATTTTAATAAAATCAGACGATGATCCTTCTGTTGAGTACCGAGTCAAAAAATCTTCTTTTGCAAAATGTTGTGAGAGCATATATATGTTATCAAAGTATATAGAGTGGGGCATAATTAGGTTTGGTTTCATCTTTTTTTTTTCTATTCCCTTATAAATCATAACTTGTGTGCACCTTGTGAAAGGTTTCACTAATTTCACTTTCGCAAGTGTGCAACATAACGTGACAAATAACTTCATGTATCCCTTCATCGTTTTGAAGATTTGTGGATTGGAAGAGAGCCCATCCAGTTTGTGAAGGAAAGCAATCAAACCACCTCTGTAGAGCGTACATCCAAACTGATGTACGTACTCATATACTTACGTACATACGATATTTCCGCGTTTTTGTCCGACGAATTCTTTTCATATAAACAACAATTTCTAAACTCTCTGCAGAAGATTCTTCATGCAGACAGCGATCCTCAAGAAATGTTTCTCCAATGAAATTATCACATCACTCAATGTATAACTGATAAACAGCTGCTAGACTGATAAATTTAACAAACGATGTTGCATGTATAGAATTCACAAGGGAAATACAAAAAATGGAATCTTAAACATTTTAACTTCTTAAAAAGAGTAGATGTATCCTAATACACAGCTTCCATTAGGCCACCCAAATATCATAAATATATTGAATGATATTTGCATGTTCGTTTTCTGTTTATGAATAAAGTCGTTCATTCAAACAATTTGCTATCTTTCTCATGTAAGGCCAATCCATCATTTGCTTGCCTCATGACATTGCAATCGTTCGCATCTCAAAATAGATCCTAAAGGATATTCAAAATCATAAACCTTGTCGATATTTGTTATTGAAGCTTCGCTGGATGTTAAACAATTTGATTGAATCAACTCAAATTTTCAAAACAATTATTTCCAAAAGAATTGGCGATCCTTTCAATCAATTCTTCTGTATTGATGTGAAATGAAAAAAAATCAGCAATATGTAGTGCAGCAGTCACTTATTTTTGAATTTCATTGCTCTCTGGTTACATGTTCGATTTTTATCTCTCGTAAAAAATATCGTTTCTGCCTTCAATTACATTTCCCCACAATACTATGCGAATCATGTTCGCATCATAAACACTCTCAATAAATTCTATTAATATTCAAGTCCTGACCATTCATATCAATCAACATGGAAGTTGTTGAAAAATTGACCGTTACTTTTTGTACGTCACATCATGTTTCTTATAACCCTTTTCATTTACTTTACATACGATATTGTATGTTGAAATGATTCTGGGTTTCTTAACGTTGGTTTATCTAGTTATTTATTCTGAAATTGTAAAATCTTATTCGTCTGGGACCAGCCATGATTCCGTTTGCTGAGCCAGCGTTGCAGCACGTGCAACTTTGTACGAACGGTCAATCTATCAAATACGATAACTCTGATTTATTCGTGCGATATGAAACAGATTCACTTAAGTTAAGAATTACATTTGAAATAGGAAGAGCACGATGTATTATCATGCTTGTAAAATATTATTGTTTTATGTTGATACATTTCCAATGCTTAATTTAAATTTTTATATGAGATTTCTACGTCTTAATAAACAACCAAACGGTGAACAGTCGGTATAACAACAATTTCAAAATGTAACATTTACAATAACGGATTTTTGTCTTAATAAAAGTATGTCTTCACGTAAGGTTTTTACATGAATAATTTTGTAGCAGACTAAGATGAAGCACATATATAAAAAATTGCAACTATGTCATCTTTAAACGGCAATTAATGAACGATCTGTTATTGCTTAGATTTGAATCCTGCGATATTTCAGTTACTACCTAAAAACTAATTTTTGTTTCATATGCTTGTCTCCTATAATAGTATTACTTCGCTAAACAGCAAAATTTTAATTTAGATCTAAATAGAGAGAGAAGAATCAGGTTTAATATAACGACGTAGAAAGGAATACTGAGTGATAGCATAGATTGCATTTAGTTATTTTTAAGGACATTTCTAAAACGAACCCTACTTTACACAACATCTGTGATCGCAAACACTCGTTAACCAAGTTGAGCAAATCCGAAGTCATGAATCTCCTCAAGAAATCTCTCGCTGTTCTCATGTTCGCAACCGCTAGTGTGTGCCAAGCTGTTGACACTACAGTAAGTATCCTGATTGTAGCCTATCCTCATTTTCATTTACTTTATCTCACGTTTACCGATTCGTTCATATTCAGCCAATGGTTAAGAATGCTGCACCAGTTCAAATAGAAAATGCTATTGAGAGTAAGGTACAACATAGCCTAGTCAAATCAGAGATGCATTCAATTTCTGAAACTGAGAGAGATCTTCAAGGTCTTCTCCTCCTTGCCGGTGTCCCAGCACTTCTTATTGCCTGGACTCTTGAGATCTTTGTGGACAATGTTCTTACAGCCTCACCAACCAAAAAGCCTACACCAAAGCCAACACCTGCACCAACACCAAAGCCTACGAAATCTCCTACTATTTCACCCAAGCCAACCGTTTCTTCTGAGCCTTCCAAGGCACCTTCTACAAAACCCTCAATTTCAGCGAAGCCATCTGCAGCTCCCTCAAAAGTCAAGAGTGCTAAACCATCAGCAGAGCCCACAAACTTTGTGAGCAATGCCATCGATTTCTTCCAATTCCTCTTCGATCTTTTCGATTTATTCACATCATTGTTCACATCGGGAGCGAGGACAATCAAACGCGGATTTGGTTTTCCTTAAACCTTTGTGATGTTCAGAGAAAACCCTGTACTTCCCTTGCATAACAACATCATACACCATCGCACTTTTTGTCGTATAATTTCAGCTTTTGTTGTCTAAGTTATAATATATGTTAGATCTTCTCAGTTGAATCATTAGTTGGCGCGAGTGACATTCAAATAATGAATGTCTTCGCAAAACATTCCCTGTTGTCACGAGAGCACACATCTCACTGTGGGAAATAGAATATTAATTAATCAACACGTGTTACTATTAAAAACTTTTTATATTTGTATTGTTTGATAGCCTTTTTATCTTTTGTGAAACTTTTGCAAAGGACCCCCTCAGATTAATGATGAAGCAACTTCTTTATTGGTTTTCATTCGAAGGATGAATAGAGATGGATTAATCACGTTGTTGTATTTTTATCTCGTTTCAAAAGTTTAAGATTTCATGTGTGCTACATTTATTTCTTTAAGTAATAAATGTGATACATATTACAACGAAGAATCTATCACATTTCAATTAAAGGGACATGATTACTTTGTATGAAAATATCTAATTATCTTTTGAATGTTCTATAAAAAGGCGGTTCAAAAATAACGTTGGTAAAATCTTTAATTTGTAAGTAAGAAAAAGTTCCAATATTTGAATGAGATATTGCAATTATGTTCCATGATTGTTTACCTAAATAATGGAAAGATGTGTTGTATTCATTTCCTAAGTATTTTAATTATTACAATAAATCAAAATTTGTATTTCTCTTAATTAACGTAATCGAATCTTGGCTATGTCCTTTGCTATAATTGGGAAAATTACTTCATGTTTTCGGAATTTCACCACTATAAATATACCATTCACAACAACAACTTCATGTTTTCGGATAATTGCTTTTCTTGATATTTTCCTGCTCGCTGTTATGAGACTATACAGCGTAGAAAAAAGTACGAATGATAATTCTTAGAAACTCAGATGTTGTTGTTGTTGTTGTTAGCATGTTGTTATAGTTTTTGGGGTGTTACTACGATAATCACATTTAGGTGTATGGCCAGTTTTCTTAGAAACTCGTATATATACTTCTGTCTCCGTAAACGCGGTCCAAAACTTTTTATGAACAAAAGCTTGAGTTTGAGATGCTCACTTTCACGGTCCATCGGATTTGTGTAACTATCGGTAATGCAAAAATGGGATCTTGCATGCTCGAACGTGACGAGACGGAGAATTGCGTTAATCCAAGCCAACAATAAATGTTGCACTTGTATAGAGAATAAAAATAGAGAGAAGGCAGTAACTTGGAAGAAATGTAAAAAGAAACGGGTAAGAAAGATAGGTGGATAGGTGGATGGGTGGGATATGGGAGAGGCATAAGCGAGAATCAGGGATTTAAAATACTTTTTCGCAGTGTATGTTTCTGTTATTTATCGATATTGTGACAAACGACGCAATCTGAGACCGAGGAACTCTAAAAACAAACATATAAAGAAACGAAAGAGAAAGTAATATATGCTATGCTTGAACTAGATTATTCTTATAAACACGGAGCCACAATAATATTGAAAATCACGGTTTTCTATTACCGCACATGACACAATAAAGCATCTGCCAAAATAGGCATCTTTTACGATATTTTCAAAAAAAAAGTCTAAATTATTGTCAGTAAAAACCAGGAACATTACATATGAAATGAATGCATCTTTTCGATCTCTACCTGCGAAAAGGACGACATCTTTTTGAGTTTTCCGAGTTGCTTTATTGTGTCATGTACGGTATTATCTTCACATTCTTTTCCATATTTTGTAGCTGAAATAATAACGCAAACATCATTTTGTACACGACTGAACGATTTGATCGTGCCACGACTGTAATATCAAACAAAAATAATCGCACATCCTTAACTTTGATTTTAACTAATTAGTCAGGTCAGTCTTCAATTGACATCATACATAACTGCCTGTAAGATCAATACCAGTCACATTCATGAAAACACTTAAATCAAGAATTGTTCTTGACAAACATATTTAGACATTCGTATTCATTTAGTAAGTTGTCTGGATTTATTGCATTATTATTATTATTACGTACTGTGGCTTGAATTTCACTATATTAAAATCTAGCTTCTTCAGATCCGATGAACCAAGGAAGTTTACCCTCTTCACCGACTGTCTCGGACCCCTTCAATAATGGGGTCGATATTCCAGTTGCACAAGTATTAGAGATGCCAGATGTACAGTTAGAAGAAACTCCTTCGAGGTCTGTACAGTACTTTAACGAAACAATTATCATTGCACAGGTTGATGGCATTGTTGACGAACAATTTGAGGCGACTCCAACAGTCCATCCTGGACACATGGTGGCATCTTCTTTAACTGGAGAACAAAAACTTAGGGACAAATTGATCATCATTATTGTGTCTATCACCTCTTTGGTAGTTATAGCAATGAACATTTTATTCCGGAGTACGGATAAAGAAACAATATCGTCTGCGCCAACTTTGCATCCTTCCGCATTTTTATTTCCTTCAAACAGTCCTTCTAATCCAACAATTTCACCCACTACAACACTTACCCCTTGGAAAATTATTTCTCCTCAAGAAGGATTTTATAGTCAAAGTGATGGAATTTCTTTCCCATTTTCTGTATCATTATCATATGATGGTAATAAATTGGCAATATTACATCGAAATGGAATCGTTTCATGGGAAAAAATAAATTCAAATGAATGGGTCCAATATGGAACAGATATAACACCAGAGAAACTCATAGTCGATTCAAATCTATCTTGGGAGAAAATTATAGATAAGGATTTAATCAGCACTGATATTACATTATCATCGGATGGACGTAAAATCCTTTGGAATATACATTATAGCAAAGGGGATGGATCTACTGAAGGATTGGCTGTGCTATATAGATTTTCAAACGCTGGTAGCATGGCAAATAAATGGACTAGAATAAGTGAAGTCTTTCAAATGGATACAAAAGTAGGAAACCCGGAATATCAATCATCTGTTGCTTTTGCAAGAGTTTCGGCAGACTCGTTCTTTTACCCAGACGATAATGTTTTTCCACAATGGGGGGTTGTATCAAAATTAAGTTTTGATCAGAGTTGGGATGAATCAGCATATTTGTCTCCGTCCATCGATCTTTCTGATACAGGTTTTGGTTCTAGTTCTTCAATTTCAGGAGAAGGCAATGTGGTTGCAATTTCTTCCCCCTTTTCGAGCAGAACTCTTGATGGATTACATGAGGGAAAAGTTCAAATTTTTTCTATTCGGAGAAATTCTTTGTGGGAGCTAAAAGGAAGTGAGCTTTGGGGCACATTCATCAATAATAATTTTGGTATAGTTTCTCTTTCAAGTAGTGGTAATGAAGTCGCAGTTGGTACACCCAATGTGGGGCGTGGTAGACCAGGACAGGTGTGGGTATACCGATATTCGGATTCCTTATCTGACTGGGTAAGAATTGAATACTTTGAAGGAAATTCGCCGTCTGAATATTTTGGTCAAATGATTTCGCTTGCACCAGATGGGAATGCAGTTGCAATTGCTGCGCCGAGAGGAGGTAGAGTATGTGTCTATAAAGAGGACTTATCTGATTTTGCGAAACGCTGGTCTCTTCAAGGGCGATGCATAGACTTGAAGCAAGACAAAGATATTGATCCATGGAAAGATAACTACTTAGATTTCTCAATCTCACTTTCAGCAAATGCAAATAGTTTGACTGTAGGGATTCCGTCTCAAAATAGACTTGGGATATCTGGAGATGTGAAAGTCTATGAATTTTTACCAAGATAAAGTCTAAATTTGGAAGAATATGAAATCATAACTTTACTTTGAAATAATTTTTGTATGATAGATCATTGATTTTGATCAAAATTTTGTTTTTTATTTTGAATACTTTGATACTGATTGATTTTGGTGTGAAATTGAACTGTTCTGATGGAATGATCTTGTGAGAAGAAGAGTGTAAAGAAAAAATGAAATAAAGGCTTTTTATAATTAAAATAATATATAATAATATCATCAAGGCGCTTTGAAATGGCTCTTGGAAACTGTTCAATAGCCTTTACATACCGGCGTGCACTTTCTCATCGAATGTCTTCGTATGTAGCTTTTAGTATCTTTGGAAGAAGAATTTAAAAAGCATATACGAAACTTGCCAACAAGGCTTCTCACAAATTCGATTCTGAGAAAATTGAAATGGGAAAAATATTTAGAAAAACCGCCTTAATGGCGATGCTGTTGCTACCTACAGTAGCAGCTCACGAACACAGAAGAAATCCTCTTTGTACATCGGATGATTGCGATAATATCATCATGGTAAACAACGAAGTTATACCGAAATCCCATGGTGGAGGGTGAGGTTGCTGAGGACCAAAACCGTCCGGATGGAATGGTTCCAAAAGGGCGTTTGTGGGGAAAAGCGGTGTATTGGCTAGAGACGAAAAATCAAACGAAAATAGAGTCTTTGGTACATTCAAAAAGGCCTTTACTGATGAATCTGAATGTAATGACATAGAGCGAGCTATGAAGAGCCTTCAGAATGTGATACCTGAGGTAAACCAACAAGATTAAAAGGAAAGAGTAAAGAATCATGGAAACAACATACAGGTGAATTGACTTTGGAAAAGGAGTGCTAAGGAGTCCATAGTTTTTGTTGATTCTCGAAAATATCTTATACCTTCAAGTATGAAAGAAATTGTTGTGATGATGGTGTAGGTGTAACCAACAGTATTTCTCGTTAATACGGTCCCTATAGTTGAAAATTTTTGTCTTGTGATTAATTTGCGTTTAAGCAATTCTGTCCCCAGGTTGTTTGATAGCAGTAGTCCTTGCCAATTTACAATTTCTGCATTGTTGATGCAAATTGAATTAGTTTCGATAATTTTCATGTGTGTATAATATTAAGATTTTAAAGTTGTCTTTACTTTCTCAACTCCGTCTGAGTTTGACTTGAATAGTCTTAAGAATTAAACTTATTTTCATGTAAGAATGTGTCAAGCTGCATAGGTAAATCTTTTCTGATCTGGAAAATTGGCTCTATATTCAGCTATGCATCTTTCGTAATCTAGTTGTTTCGACTACATTACCATAATTGTGGAATGAGACTGAAACCAAAATTTGTTTCTATTGGAATTCCAGTCTATTGAATATATTCACCGATTTAGTTGACAATCCATTTAATTTAAGTTATATCAGCATTTCAATGCAATTGTCTCATTAGTTTATCCTTTCTTTAATTGAATCTTTTGCCCCGAGATATAAACCAGAAATTGATACTATTTCTTCATCTCTAAATCTGCCACTTATCTCGTAGGACATAAATGATTGACTTCTCATATCCTGCATACCCATCAACGTATTTCGTCATCATATCTCATCATCCTGTTTCATCATCCTATCATATTTTGATTATGTAATAACAAATGAATTCGAGATTCAGCAGATGTTTACTATAAACAAACAAGATATTTTTTTTCCAATATTTCGAGGAACCTATGAAAAGAAATTGGAACTGGATGAAAGAATACAATTGGTGACATGAATATTTGATCTTTGAATATTGAGATTACCAAGAGATTTTATGACATAATAGCTGATAAGTTATTACATCCAATTCATATTTTTTTGCGAAAGAGAGAAATGAAAAAAAGGTGCTTTGAAAATAAAAAATGATGAAAAATTGTGAACAGAAGGAACTGTGGTGACTGTAATTGTGAGGTTTATATTAGGTACTAGAGTATATCTACGTACGTATAGAGTTATTAGAACCCAAATGATCAAATAAATTTAGTTAGTTAGATAAAGGTCTTGTTATGCGTCTGAATAAAAATGAAACAATATTTTATTTAGAAGACCTTTAAAGAAAAGTGGAGTATCACTTAAAGCGACAACTGAAGCTGCTGACATAAATACTTCAAAAAGATAACCCCATGCGAAATTTGGGGAAGCTTGCACTCCTGGCGGTGCTGTCTTTGCTGGGAACAGCAACAGCACAAGAGCACGGGCGACCAAAACGTGCACCACCTCCTCCATCTATTTATTCTGATGATCATTGGGACTACAGTACAAGACTTACCACTGGTAATTTCAAAAACATCATAAAGCAAGAAGTTGACGCTGGAAGAACATTGTTTATTCGTTTTATAGCGTCAAGTGGATGAGGATGATGACGCAAGCAAGCGCCAGGATGGAACGGAGCCATCCAGGCGTTTGCGGGGAATACAGATGTTTCCTTTGGAGATGTCAATTTAAGAGAAGAAAGGATATTTGGTCCTCCGCACAATCCTGGAAAGGGTGGTTGGCCTACTTTGAGGTACTTTAATAAAAGTACAGGATACGATGGAGCAGCATATCAGCAAAAAACCTCTTTGAAGGTTTGTGATGAAATGAAAGATGTGAATAGAGTCATTGATTTTGTGGAAGAGCAAGGAGGAACTTATCGCTGCAACGCTTTCAGTGGAACTGGATGTGATGATTTAGAGCTTGCACTCATAGAAGAGATCTCAGCAGGTGATCCCTCTAGTTATGCAACTCAATTGAAATCCATTGAAAGCTCCAATGAAGCAAGTAAAGACTTGAAAAAGAAAGAGAAACTTTTGAAGCAATTTGTCTCCAAGTCGAATGTAGAACAAGAGCTTTAAGTTTTTCACAAGTTTGTGAAATCAGTTATCAATATTATCTACTTAGTTTCAGAAGACGAAAGAAATCGTTGTAATGATTGTACAGGTGTTACTAAAAGCATTTTTGCCAAATATGGTCCCTGTAGTTGAAAGTGAATGCGTCATGATTGCTGTGCCTTTGCAAGATTAATATTCCCCGAATCTGCAAAGGTGGCTTTCATGTTGCATTTAACAATTTCTTATCTCTTGACGAAATAAGATGGATAATGTCGATGAGTAACTTATTAAAGAAGAATTTTCGCTATTGTTGCAAAACAATTATGTTATTTCTATTTGAAATTTTGTTATCATATCACTTCATCATGTTTTTGTCCACAAATCCATGTAGATGAATCAAAAACTGAAACTTCCGCCTCTCGTCCCTTACTTGTACTCTGATGACTCCCGACACTCCCTGAACTATTTAATTTCTTGTTACTACCACCCAAACTCGCTTTTGTGGAATATTGAGTTATATCACTACAGGCATACCATTTTTTGTTCGCATCTCGTATAGCCTGTAGTTGTTGAAACATTTCATCCTTTGATTCCGAATTATCCATGGTGGAAAAGGATTTTATAGACATATCCTGATCAACTTCATCTGTCACTGCTGATTTTATTGTGGGTGTATCCTTCTTTCCTCGAGGTATTCGTATAAGGTTCCGTGTGGCAGTGCACATATCGGAATCGGTTTCATAAGATGAAAAATCACAATTGACCCGTACGGGACCAATGGCGTTTTTCTGTTTTTTGGTAGAACTCTGTGAGTTATCTGGTGATCTATACTCAGAAGGTGGGATATCTGCCAACGAGGATGTAGGATTAAAATTCATGGGTGTTAATTTAGGTAAACCAAAATTTGTATCTTCCATATCTCGACTTCTATTAGCATTGGAGACCAGGGACATGGTATCTATATCCATTGAATTTTCAGATCGATATTGCAGTATCTCATCTTTTAACAAATCCTTGTGCTTTTCTAATTCCTGTGTCCGTGTTCGAAAAGAAGACCGTATGGTTTGAACATATCGTTGACTTTCACTGGTTTCATGATGACTTTGAGCTAATTCTGTTTCTAGAAAGGAAACTTTTTCCTTGTATTTTGTACTTTCTTTGATTGTTTTGTCTAGTTTTTGTTTGACATTCTTATGAACAGCTGGATCAATGTAATCTTGCTTTATAGTATGTAATTGTTGTTTGGTTTGATGTAATTCTTGAATTAGTTTCATTCTATCTTGAGCAAGGTAGGATGCAAAATCAATCAGAGTTTCTACTGATTTGGTGGTGATGTCAGTTGTGGAGTATTCAGTGCACGTTGTTATGTCATGAAGAGCCTGCAAACACTGTGTATGAGTGTCATTGTATTGTTTATGCATTGGATCTCTAGTGGCGGTTGGTGAAGAAGTAGAAAACATATCCATTCTACTACTATTATCTTTTCTTGATTTTGATTTGGATGTAGGCGAGGGTCTATTATTCCTTCCATCCATTTGTAATGTTTGTTCCAAGGCTTGTTGTACTAATTGAATCACAGCAGAACTCATATTTTGGGCATTGTTACGTATCTTGATCGTTTCTGTTTCTGCCTGTTTTCGTTTATTTTCCTCTTCTTCTACTACGCAAACAAAATCCTCAATTTGATGCTTCATTTGATTATTTAATTGAAGAATTTCATCATATTCATTCTTGACAGATTGATATCGATGAGATTGAAATGAATCTGACCATTCCTTACATTCCTCTGGAGAGGATACACGAAAATACATGGGACGTATTTTTTCACGTAATCGTTTATCCTCCGGGGACTGATCTAAATATTGATCATAGGCAGTTTCACCTCCATTTAATTCCAATATATAGCCAGTTTGCATCCTTTGAACTTCTTTATATCCTTCTAAATCAATGATAGTATTAGGTTTTATTTTGGATCGGGTTGGATTGACCACATCTCTGCCCTCGTCATCATATTCGATATCTATATCCTCCATGTTTCCACAAGTCAGCATTTCCTGTAAGTTTGCAGTCTTGGACGATTGAATACTTAATGGATCATCAAATAAGTATAAGAAGGTATGAGGAACCACACAGCACCATTGTTTTTTCCATCTGGAATTACCTTTGGATTGCACCAACAACCATCCCGATTTGGTTGCCAGTTGCGTCATGTTGTCAGAGGTACGTGTTCGAGAAGATCGAAGTGTAAGATTGGTAGCATCTGGTGATATCCAAGCATGATCACGAACGCTACTTGGAGCATGATTTAATAAGGCTCGACGGGCATCGTGAAGTTCTTGGCTAAGGTAGGTCATGAGATTATTAGTGGATTGGTGATTGGGAGTGATTTGTGAAGATTCATCAAAACTATGACTCGACATTGTGATATTTATATTTAATTTGATAGTGTTTCAATGGATGAATTTTTACAGTTGGAGTTGAAGATAGTGAGTTTCGATACAAATTTAGCAGCTGTTTGTTCATGAAAATTTTTGCATTTTTCTTTGTTGGAAGAGTTGAAAAATTTCAATTGCAAAGAGTTGTGTGAGATTACAAAACCCACATGCTTATTTTTTTAGCTCTCATTTCTTAGAACCTTTATTTTGTTCGAGCTTTGATCCCACTTTCAATTTTTCATATACTAAAAATATAATTAAGAAGAATGCGACCGTTGCCCGTTACATTTATTTATAATTCCTATCTAAGTTTTAAAGACTTTTGAATATATACAGAAGGACTCCATTTTCAAAAGTCATTTAGATATTCTTTGCTAAGTGAACGTTTACCACTCCTACCATTCATAGAAATAGTTTTGAAACCTCAAAAGTGCTGGTGACATCCACGAATATCCAGCAGAATATCTCAAATGCCCATAATAAATAAATAGAGGGAAAGCAAACATCAAAATAATATCGAAACATCAAAATTTGAAAATATAGACTCGCTGCAACTCAAAACAAGCATAATCAAATGAAAATCCTTCCAGTCTTTGGAACAAGAGCTCTCTCTGTAGCAGCAGTGTTGCTCACAACCTTCTCCGTTTTGGCACAGGCCATCTACCCCGATGATCACTGGACCTATAGCACTCAACTCACCAAGGAGAATTTCGAATCTACTATTCAGACCGAAATCGATTCCGGTAGAACTATGTTTGTGCGTTGGATAGCTTCTTCGGGGTGAGGATGATGACGCAAACAAGCGCCTGCGTGGAATGCTGCCACAAAGGCGTTTGCGGGGAATCCAGATGTTTCCTTTGGAGATGTCAATTTAAGAGAAGAGAGTATTTCAGGACCTCCATACAATCCTGGACAGGGTGGATGGCCTACCATACGATATTTCAATAAGGAGACTGGTGTGGAGGGAAAGCCATATGAGAAGAAGACGGATAAGGCTATGTGTGATGAATTGGGCGATGAAGAAATGATGACGGCTTATGTATTTGAAGCTGGTGGAACTAGCTTTTGTAAGATTGAGAATCAGCAAGGGTGCAATGAGAAGGAAATAGGATACATAAACAAAATGAAGGGTAAGACTGTAGCGGAACGGAAGACTCAATTAGAACGTTTGGAGAATATGAAGAATAGCTCTATGAAAGTCGAGCTTAAATCTTGGCTTGTAAAGAGGAAGGCTATCTTACAACAATTCACTACAACTGACACCGAGGAGCTTTAAATTGACAAAATGAACTGAAGAAACAAACATGACAAATGTCGATATGAAAGGAGAACTACAATGACCGTTTCTTATAAGGATAGATTTTATATCCAATCCTTCGGAAAAAAATAGATATGAAGATAATGACATTATAGGTTGTATAGAACCATCACCTATAATTGAAAAGGACCTTGGATGATTTGAATTTATTTGCTTTCATAATCCCCCGCAGTGCGAGCAAAGATTTAATCAGAACGTTTTTTTATTCTGTAAACTGAAGAAGAAGAGGTTAGCATATATTATTTATGAATAAGCTAAACTAAATTATCCTTTGAACATCAACTCTTGCGAAAGAAAAATTCAAAATAATAAAGCGGTATAGGAAATGACCTCAAATAATAAGGTAATCTTTGCTGATACTATAATTCTCTAGAAAAATATCTTATTGCAACGATGAAACGATTGTAATATAGGCACATGACTTACTAGAAAAATCCATCGAAAATCATCGCAATAAAGAATCTAGAAAACAACAATATTTTTATTTTTATGAATTTTTCAATGTTTGCAAATATATATTAATGTCCAAAGAAATCACCAGAATTATAACAGCACCGACATAAATTAGACTAAGCTACAAGCAAAATGAATAGTTTGCTGCACCAAATATCTCTCCATCTCATTTCTCGTTCATTTTAGGATATGATTCTTATGGTGCAATCGCTTCAGATATGGAATCCAGGATGGCAGTAATCAAATTCACGATAGGACTGATGAGAAAGTTAATTAATCTGACGACATTTTCAAAGAAGTTCGCAAGAAACCAAGTTGGTTCTGGTGTTGGGGCCAAAGTGGGGAACGAAGAAGGCAATGAGGAAGGTGCAACAGAGATCGAAGGTTGGGAACTCGGTTTCAAGCTTGGCTTCGAGGAAGGTGCAGAACTTATGGTAGGTTTCGCGGAGGGATTCTTACTTGGGTTTGCTGAAGGTTTCTGGCTAATGGAAGGCTTATTAGAAGGTTGCTTGCTTCGAGAAGGAACTGTACTAGGGTTTCGTGAAGGATTCCGTGATGGGATTGTACTTGGGTTCTGGGATGGATTTCTATCGATCGGGCTAGCAGATGGATTCAAGGATGGAATAGTAGATGGGTTGAGAGATGGGGATGAGTCAAGAAAATCATTATATTCAAATGACTTTGTGTTCACAGTAAGCAATCCTACTACCAACAAATGGATGATCTTCAGAGCTATCATCTCGTGCAATTTTTCGAATTCTTGAATGAATTGAATAGTGTAATGACAATAGCTAATAATAATATCTTCAGTTTTTTCTGTTGTAACGTACAATTTAAAAATAAATCAAAGTTCTGTAATCAAATTCATGTGTATAATTTTTATGTTTAGTGAATGAGTTGTCTTGAAATGGGCTAAATAGTTCTATCACGACTGATACTTAAAGATCCTTAAAATAAGTAACCCATATGCTTCACTCTGCTCATGACGATAATTGAGGATTGAAGAAGGATTGAAAATTTAATTTTGCTCGTGCAGTTTGGAATCATGTTCAAGTAATCTTGGTAAAAATGAAAACTAATTAATATAGTATTAGCAGCAGTATGATAGCTTATTCTTAGCAAGGAGAAAGATGGAAGTTCAGTATAAAGATATAGACGAATCATCTATTTCATGAATTGTTGTTTTCGAAAAATATTATTCGAAGACAAACTTCATGTTAGTTTTTTCACGCACTTGATACCTCGATATGTTCAACATCTCTTCAATATACTCGGAATCTGATCGTTCGTTAGCAATATGAATCTAACAGCAAAAGCTTGGGAGTGAACTTCTAGAAATTCAGAGAATCTGTGTGTCGCTTGGAAAGAAGTTTTATCTTATGCTCTCCTACTAAAAAGAGAGCAGTCACGTAGATTATCAATTCTGACAAACTTGAGAGGCTATTGTCAAGCACAAAAAAGAAGAAAAGACGTCATAAATCTGAAAATGTGTCTTGGTTTGAAACTCGAGTTCATCGCCTATACCGTAGTTAGAAAGTAAAAATGTACAATACCTAATATATTTTTTTGATACTAAGGACATCTTGTATCCAAGGCAATTCAATTTCATTTAGATTTTAACTATGTGTTCAGCACTTAAATATAAGTGCTTTTACTTTATGCTTCAATGAGAACTCTAGTGAACTAAAAAAAATACGATGAGGTAATTATCGAACGAAAAAACAGATGAAGAATAGATACTTTTTCGATGAAACCTTTTTTTTCATAACTTAACAATTACTTTCATCATTTATACTAGTCGACAACAACAACTTTCACAGTCCAGGGTACATAAAACGAAAATTCATTGAGATTGCCATATTGTGGCTTCCTCTCATATCAAGGCGTTTCCTAACGAGTGAGATCTTCAATGGTCTCAAGGATTTCAGTGCAAGCAGTCTCTATAGTATCTTGGGCGCAGAACGACTCAATGATATCAAATAGAAAATTGCATAGTACTCCATCCGCATTATTCTCGCAGATACTAACAAGAAATCCAGAAATTGTTAAAATAGGTCTCGCCAAAATCCAAGTATCCGCGATCGTAGGCGCAGATGTAGGAAGTTGAGAAGGTTCCATAGATGGTGCACTCGATAATGATGGCATCATACTAATAGATGGAGCCATGGAAGGTTTATTCGACGTGGTAGGTGCAGGAGTTGGTTTCCTTGAAGGACGTCCACTTGGAGTCAATGAAGGCATGAACGATGGTGAAGGCGTTGGCATTGGAGTCGTTACATTTTGAGCAAAAGCATGATTGGAAAGAAAAATCCCAATGATGACATGAAAAATCACAGCAGAGTGCAAGTTGATCTTTTTTAGGTTCATTGTTGTTCTTCAATTATTATCACTAAATTCTTAATTTATGAACTGATACTTTTATGAGTTAAATATATAATGAGAACCATTTTACCAATTTCATATGAACAGAATTTAGGTCTATCCATAGTATGTATATACGATGCATTACATACGTTACATACGATTAGACTCTTGATTACGTCCAAGCTCCTGTAAACAATTAAGGTGCTGTACGGTTAATTGCTTTTTTGTTTGAAGTATCCAATCAAGAATCATTCAACTTCGAAACTATTCGCAGCAGTTTACCATCATAATAAAAACATAAATACGTAGTTCTTATGAAGGCTGCTGAGAGTTAGCAAAAAGTTCTTGTGTAGTACGATATATTTATATTGGTATGAATAGTACAAATTTTCACTTCATGCGTTTCATTTTGTTCTTTTCAAGATATCTTACGTCACTTCAACTTACTGTAATCTTCAGAACTCTGCGTACTCTTTTGTTACTGGTTGTGCGTTTTCAGCACGAATACACGTGAATTCAGCTCCTTCTCGAAGGGGTATGCGGTGCAGAAGTTAATGTTGCCATAGTGAAACTACAGGAGCCGCCTCAGTGCGTCGCTAGTTAGACAATTCAAATAATGCATCATACAACAACAACGTAGTACTCTTTTGTTTGTTACATCAAACTTGATCAGCCAAAGGTCATTTTTTACAAAAATTACAAGAACTCACTGCAATGCTATTATCTCTTAATATATTCTTTTTGGCATTGATCAATCAATGCTAAATGATAAAGTTGTGACTTCATAGCACCTTGTTGGCCTGGCTTTACGGTCGTAAACATAAACAGCTCATTCTTTTTGTATGATGCATTTGTAAAAAAAAGATATTGTCCAAAACTATGAGAAAAGAAAACAAGACCGAGAGAGTCCTAATCTGTAAATCAAATCAGATTCTCCAAAAACTCTCCACGAACTCTCCAAGAAGTTTTGTTGCCTATTATGCATCATCTCTCATAAACAATATAGTGTCATCTGGACCCATTACGATGAGAGAATTACCTTACTGGAAGCGGTGAAGATAGTGTAGCTCAGGCTATCCTATTCAAACTCAAAATCTATGTTGTAAACCAAATATTTCTGGAATGCATAACTCAGATTACCAGCAACATTATGACACAAGCTCAAATTGGTGGGAGTGGAAATGTAAGAGGCATACGAGTTAGGAGGATTAATCAACCTATGTAAAATATAGATAATACTGGGATATTTCTGTTTCTTCATATATGTGAGAAGATCAGAAACGGAATAAAATTGATTCGAGATATCAAAACTTACAACAATAAATTATTCTTTTAATTCGAGAAGAAACCAATGGAAAGAATTACAGCAATCGAATTTGACGAGCAATCCGGTGTTATAAAATGTGGCTACAAAGTAATAATGTAATAAATAGTTGCTAAAGTAGAAAATGCCTTTTTAAGGATATTGAAAGCTGTAATATGAAAATTTGAATGCGACCCAAGTAATTCAGTCAGGAAGATTTCGATAAGGTAGTTTAAGGAACAAACCAAAAAAATCACGAGGTATGGTGAGGAACTTTGTGGGAATCTAGGGGACAAGAACATTTTTTTTCTTCTTACAATAATGACGTAAATATTTACTTTCTCAATAACTCGGTGCTGCGTCAATCAATATTTATCCCTATTATACAAAATAAGATATTCTGACAAAGATTCTTTTCGATAAATAAATAGATTCAATATACAACTTGTCTATGCCAGTGAAACGGTCACACATTTATGAAAATATGTGTTAGCACAAATATCTGTAAGAACATTGGCATGGATAAATTTTGCGAGCTCGAAAAAGTGGCGGTGAACGACAAAACAATATGGATCTTGACTTTGATCGCATGTGATTGCAGATATACTTCTACGTAGCATTGTACACAAAAATAATCTTACGTACGAAGAACTCTGTAGAAAGTTGATACCGAAAGAAGGGATTCTCATTAGAAATCTTTTTTCTTGACATCACAGTTGTCACTTTGATATATCAGATGCAGGATTCTGAATGATGGGCATGTTCTTTTTACAACTTAGATTTTTAGTACATGATTAGTATGTTTGGATTTCATGTGAAAGAATAATGGCAGCACAGTTTCCATTCCTTACAGAAGAATGGTGATTGGTGAAGTATAATAATGCATTGCTCCCTGAAAGGCCTTCAATCAAGTTTTCTCTTTTTTTAACCAAATAATTAAAAAAATGTTTTTGCTTACCAAATTTTAAATTGCTTCTACCGCGATCCTCGTGCAGGTTGTAGTATGTATGATTACGAGAACTTCTTTGAAATAATCCCATCACAAAGTTCTGTAGAAAGATTTTCTTGAAATACCGATTGACACGCCTACAATCACTCCGAGCTATTTCAACAATTTGTTATAGAACGAAGCAATACCTATAACCATGTTTATGAATGCATCTTTATCCCGATTGCATCTACCGTTTGCATTCCTCTCTGTGTCTTCTATATTCAGTCAAACAGCAAATGTTTTCGCTCACAAAATGACATATTGCAATCGTGGCTATTGCTACACCAAAAACGAGCCAGCTCCAGTCACTTCTCACGCCTACATTCAGAATCGTCAGGAGAACGATAGGCAAGTGAAAAGGACTGGTTTTGACTTCTGTACTGATCGAGAAGGACACTTGCTGGATTGTGAGATATTAGAGATTATGGGTAAAGAGGATTACATGCCGGTGGAGGACTCCGATGCAACGAAAGATAAAACAAAAAAAATGGAAGAATGGTCTTGGAAAACGATTTATGATCGTTTTAATTCAAATTCAAAGAAAGCTAAAGAGGTGAATGAGGATATTATGAAGAATCACGTTCCTTGGGAGACGGAACCAAAAAAAGGCCACTGCTTTGATCATGACGCTGGTTATTACTTTGATTGTAAACTGATCAAGAACTTGAGGTAAGTTCAAATTATGTATGTCTTTTAACTTGAGTACATCCCAGTTGAACTTCTAATTCCATTCATTTCTACGATTCTTTGCAATACCTAAACATTTAGTGACGGTCTTGTTCTTATTGAAGATTTACGTCTTGGTGGAGTTTTTACCGCCCAACCTAAATCAGGTTTCACAACAAGAAAAAACACTCACTGCCAAGAGCCATTGTATACCCCCAATGTCTCATGTGGAAGTGAAATTGATCCGGTGGAAGATGTGAGAACAAATATCGCCATCAACTTGGAGGGTATGTGATCCAAGAAGAAAAAATTTCACAATTCTTACCAAGAAACTTGGTAAATTTGAACGTTTTTCTTCGCTCTTCCATTCATTTGAGAAATATTTATTTTCTCAAGTGTAGCATGAATCATTAAACCTAATGTGAAAGAATTTTATTCTAGCACATCTAAGATAACTTCATTATTAAGAACTTATCTTTAGTTTTATAATCGCATCGTATTTTAGCAAATTTAAATATTGAACTCTAGCTTGTGTCTGATTCAAACAGAAAGATGATTGTTAATAGGATCAAAAGGATCATGATGGATCAGCAATATCCTTATTTTCAACTAAAACAATGATTTCCCCCAAGCAATTTTGAATATCGCCAATGGCTTTCTTTGTCTGATCCAAATTAGAATTCCCATCCCCATTATTGATATCTGAATCACTCCCTTTTGCAAAAGTGTTTACTGAATCAAAGTCGGCCACTCCAGCCATATAACTCAACGATGAGGCTTTGGATAATAATTGTGAGAATTGCTCTGAATATTCAAAGTATTTATCCAAATTATCTGGATCAACCTCATTCACTAAATTCCGTTTCAAAAGTCTTTTTTCAATTCCAACCATTGGCCCTTTGCCTGTCACTCCTAAATAATCACGAACTATCTTGTTATTTTTCTTACAGGACACAACCGATGTAGATTTATCAAATAGTGCAAATGTTGAAGCTTTTTCTAGTAATTCTGCCTTATTTTTCTGTTCCAGTAATTCTCTTGGTACATCTGCATAAGTGCAATCGATAGTGGCTTTATCCCAATTCCTCAATAAACTGGTAAGGGCTGTGTATGACTCCTTTAGTTCTTCAATGTCTTCTTCAACTGGTACTGTCGTGGACGATGCTGCATTGGCATAAGCACTTCTATTGGATAAAATAGGTGACAACCAAAATGGAAGTGTCGAAGTTGCTACAATAGATCCGCCCTTTGTAAACTTTTTTAACACATTCCTTCGTGACAGTGATTGATTATTGTTGAAGGAAAGAGCTTTTGCAATTAAAAGCATAAATGTGGCAGAAGAGATGCTTTTGTACATCATTCTTTAATTTCTATTTATCAAACCCGTAGTGGTTGGAATAAATGAATCATTGCACATTACTCGATCACATTACTCAACACGGAGACATGGGTTAGAATGATTGTACTAGAAAATGACGTAGCAAGATAAAAAGCTCAAAAGATGTTTGAATCACTGAAACTGGCTGTATCGTGCAAAAACTGTTGTTAGGTATTATAAAAATTCAATACACAAAAA
>Ga0209092_10000226_pt1 | contig 53529 bp, 34 predicted proteins | sample FraStrMetagenome_FD_187446 | JGI IMG/M metagenome (GOLD analysis project Ga0209092, IMG submission 187446) | Marine eukaryotic phytoplankton communities from Arctic Ocean - Fram Strait ARC3M Metagenome (SPAdes) (version 2) | ecosystem: Environmental > Aquatic > Marine > Oceanic | place: Fram...
CTACATTAATGTATGGTTGGATCCGCGATATCAGCAGAGCTAAATCTACTGATTTAGCTCTTCACGCAGAAAAAGAACCCTCCAATATTGATAACAAATTGACCAATGTGATCCCCACCAGAAATGGTGACCCTGTCGGCAAAGATTTTCCTGAATGGATACAAGAAAATTCCCACAAGACTGAAACTTTAATTGTAGGAGGAGGTGTAGCAGGCACGGCCACTGCTTTTGCTTTAGGACAGAAAGGTCATGACTCTATATTAGTTGAACAAGGGACATCTCTGGCACCCCCAACTGGATCTAGCAATGGAGATTCAAGAATGTACAGAAAGATGTACAGTAACACATTTTTTAGTAAAATGCAATCGAAAGCCTTAGACCGATGGAACGATGTTGAAAAAATTACTGGAGAAAAGCTTTTACAAGAAAATGGATTATTATTTTATGGAGAAGATACTGGGGAAACTGTTGAAGGATCTGTACTTGGTGCGAAACAAACTATGGAGGAGTTGAATCTCCCACATACCTTTTATGCCACTGGCGATGAAATTGCAGAAGCATATCCTGCATTAGCTGGTTGCAAGGGCAAACCGTATTCAGGAGTTGTAGAAGATACAGCAGGTCATATCCGTGCTTCTAAAGGTACGTTCATACAGAATCAAACGTTTTTTTTCGTAGATTTTGTATGCTCTGAAAGCTAATTTTTATGGCTTCAATAAAAGCATGCAATGCCTTGGCAAAAGCAGCAGGTGAAAATTGTGAGATAAAACTAAACACAAAAATAGTAGCGTTGGATACTGACAGAGAGGACGGGAAAGTTGTAGCTATGACTGAAGACGGAGAAAGTATTGTTGCGGATAACGCTGTTATCGCTGCTGGACCGTGGACGAATTCCATTCTTGAAAAATCCAATTTACCAAAATTAAATTTAGATGTATGGCAAGTTCAATGGGCTCATTATGAGGTTGATGCGGAGTTAGCTCTTTCGATTCCACAAGCGTTTCACTTCCGTAAAGAATCTAATATTGATGGAGGATTATACTATGTATTCCCTGCTAGTGCCACTGAGACTATTGAGAGAAGTGAAGGCAAGTCATATGTCAAGGTAGGTGTTGACTTTCCAACCGGAAAACCATTAAGTAGTATGGACTCTTTCAACTACGATGGCGAAGAGGAAATACTGAGTTTAATAGATGAATGGGTGAAGGAACATCTTCCTGACGTCGGATCAAGAGTCGACTCATATTGCCATCCATATACAATGACAAGTGATTCTTTCTTTGTCATGGATAAGATTAAACCCAATGTGGCTGTATTTTCTGGTGGCAGTGGTAGAGCATTCAAATTTGGTCCACTTCTTGGAGACTGTATGAGTTCGTTACTAACTGGTGAAGAGTCACCCGTGGACCTCGAGCCATTCTCGATGCGCAAAGAAATCTCTTTGTAGATATCTATGAGCTCAAGAACAGGTAACATAATAATGTTTTACTATCATTTATAACCTATCATTACTACTTTTCCCACTTATTGCTATGTGAAGTGTGTTACAGTCTGTCTACTCGTTTCACCATTTTATCACTCTAATTAAAACTTCGCATCATTGAAATCTTACAATATATAGACTCAGAGATAGTAGACGTATTTCTCCAAGAGAACAGTTTGTAGTGCAATGGTCAGGATTATGAAGATGTGCCAAACGAAAGGATAGTATGAAAGAAGTATGCTTAATAGATGGAGTAACAAAGAATCAGATTTCTACATTCTCGAATGTGTCATTATTGAAACTTTGCTTCATTGAAATCTTGCATTATATAGACGCAAAGGTAGTTAAATTATTTTTCCAAAAAAACACTTTGTAGTTCAATGACCAGGGCGATCAAGAAGTACCAAACCAAAAGATTGTATGAAAAAATGTTTAATAGATGGAATAACAAAGAATCAGATTTCTCAAATTTTTTTATCCTTCTATGGACTCAAATAAAAGTCCAAAACTATGTTAAAGTCCACTATACAGATGAAGCTAACGATCCCAATCTAATTAGTTTTTTTGCTTTAACTTGACGATTCATCACTTTATAGAATTACTTTTTCATCTAAGAATCAATGATCCGATTCTTTACTTTTGTTCCCTTCAATAGTTTTATTCATGTCGTACCATATACATAATATTATTCGTTTTTATTATTTCCCTTCTGAATCTGATTCTGAACTAGAGAAACTGTAATCTAACTTCAGCTGTTCCCTTGGGACTTCTTTATTTGGTTTTCGCCGTTTCCTTTGTTTAGTTTGTACCCGTTTTTTCGTTTCTATCAGCGTTGGTATGATTCGGGATTTCCCTTCTCGCTTCTCTTTGGCCAATTTTCGTTTACGATGAAAGTCCAGAACTGACGAAAGTCTCCATTGGTTAAAATCTTCATTTCTACCTTTGCTCCTTGCACTCTTCGTAGCCCTATTCCTGCGCAAATTCATATTGCGTACACCCACTGCAGTCGGAAAAAGATTGTCACCCATATACGAAATTTCGTATTCATACATGTGAAGAGCACTTTGTACTGAGGTTGGGTCAATATCGAATTTATCACAAACATATTCAAGGAGTAAACCTTCCGATGAATTTACGGGAATATCGTCACGTTTAACTTGAGTTTCCCAATTCCACTTTGTAAGCCCAGCAATTTTAATTTTATACTTTGGGAGTTTCTGAAATTTATCTGGGTGCGGAAAGGAACTCCTATCTGTAATATCCTGAATTTGCTTTGCTGTAAGGTGTAACTTAGGATTGTGTATAGCAGGAGGTATAGATCTCGCAATAATTGGGTTTGGTAGCACCTTTGTATTGACTGAATCATTGGATCGCAGAGCAAACGCTTCTATTTTATTTCTGTGCTCACTTTCTAACCATGATACAATCTTTTTGAAACTCTGCTTTATTTCAAATCTGGGATAAAATACATTAGTAGCAAAGTTTGCGAAATTTGTTAATGAGGATCCATTCGAGATATATTGCAAATTATGTTCCTTGTAGGGTACATAATTATGAGGCGGTAAAAGTTTCTGCGACGGTTTCTCAATCATTTTTGAAAGAGGAGTTCCTACTTCGGAACGTATTGACTCTTTCGAAGCATCTATTTTTTGTTCCATATCAATCATAACAGAATGCTTGAATGTCCAAGTTTCCCAGTCTGGACACAATTTACATGCTATTATAATTATAGCCAAAATATGCGTAGGGCATGTCAGGTGATCTAACTGGGCAAGTTGTAGAGAAGGAGGTACCCAATCACTTGTATAATGATTGATTTTGTCTTTACTATCATTTTCATTTTTATCTTGTTTGCTTGAACCATTTTTTGTCACATTATTATCATTTTTTTTTTTACTCTGATTCTCTTCTTCATTATCTCTCATGGAAATACTACCTTCATCTATACTACGACTTTTTTCATCACCATCTCCATTAGAAGCACCATCTTTATCTTCCTTTGCACTCTGCTTTTCTTGATAATTATTTATTACAGAACCGTTATCTTTGAGAGATTCCCTATATTCGTTTGAAAAATTAACCATTTCTTTGTTTTTGTTTCCAATTTTATCATTACAATTCCTTTTTTCATGTTGTATATGCATCTCGTGGACCTTCATATTCATTTTTGTTTCTATACCCATGAGAGCATATGCAAAGTCCAGGACTCGCTTGTGAAATCCTAAATCTTTCACAAACCTAGCAGTCATTAAAGGGGCATTGTCAATCATTGTAGTTCTATGTTCAAGAGACAATCTCTCTCGTTCATTTTCTTCAAGTTTCATTAAAGGATCTCGCCCACTTCCAATCCAAACCAGCTCTGAATGATAGTCAATGGAAGATGCAGTTGGTATCTGAAACGGCTGAAAAAAGTCCCGGACTGCATCAACTAGTTTTTGTGTCTTAGGAGATAAAGCATTGTACGCTGCAATGTAAGGAATCGCTCCATTCATGATCCATAGACGTAAATGAGAAGATGAAACACCAGCTCGTAAATTAAACAAGGCTCTATGAAGGATGGAAACAAAGAGCACCATAGATGGAGGGGATCGCAATGCAGCCTCATGTCGAGTTATCATATTTTTGCATTGGTGATCGGGCATAGTATCAAGAGCTTGTCTAACTGTTGGTGCTTCGGATTCGTGTCGTGTTATCAGAGATCCTTGATGAAATCTTTTGACTGGTTCCATGGCTATTTCTTCTTCATACCCTTCAAAAAGGTTTTCAGACTCATCTGATTCATAATAATCATCAGTTTGGCTGGACGAAGAGGATATATTATCATCTGAACCATTATCATTTTCTTTTTTAAGGTTTTTTGGATTTTCTTGGTTCAGTTTTAGTTTATGTCTGATTTTTTTTTGTATGAAAGTGATTATACGTTGGTACCGAGGTTGTCCCAAAAAAGCATCACGAATTGAAAAACGTGGTATATTAATGTTTTGCTCTCGTTCGAGGATTTCTCCATACACTTCTGCAGCTTCCATCCAACCTTGTAAATATCCAAACCACAAACTTCTAACTTCCTTTAACACGTCCTTCCGATCCACACCAGCTAATAAAGCAACTCTTTTTGCCATTATTTTTAACAAATCTTGAGTAGCGTATATGCAATCATTCAAAGTTGGTAAAGGTTTCCGATGATCATAATAAGTCCAAGGTAATATTCCTCTCTTTCCAGAAGTTTGCTTCCCCTGTCTCACTAAGGTCATTTTTTTCTTTTCTCCAAAAATTTGTCTAAAATCTTCCGTATCAACGACTTCATGCACTATTTGCGTTTGTGATTGGGTAAAACATAAAGAACATGTTGGAATACTGTCTAAAAGGTGAAATTCAGTTCCTCCACAAATGTGACACCTTTGATTGTTGCTAGTCGCACTGCCTGCACTGGATTCATCATCTTCCGCATAAAAAGACATTTAAGACTATTCAATTAAATAAGAGAATTTCTTTTTTGTCATTAGCAACACATATGCACTTTTGGGTTGGAGTTTGAAATACTTAAAAATGACTTCGACAAAATCAATATTAGCATCTCGGATATGAGTTACCTCATTCTTCTTTTTACACCACCCAGTAATTTTTTATGCTAAAAAATTATGCTGTAATTACGTTCACGTAACAATACAATAAGAACCACAAAAGCATAAAATGATCATTGTAAATGGAACCATAACAAAGCGTAGAAGCTTGGGCAAGCATCTGGCGTTTGCTGAAATTCAAACATTTTCAGCAAATAATGAACCAGTCGATGATATCGAACGTAATAATATTATTCCGAATTACGATATATTAAAAGTTGCCTTTCGACGAGCCTCTCCGACTTGGAATAAAGAATATGACGAAACTTTTCCTTCTAAAGCTTCATCTCTTCCATATGGTGCTCATGTTTCCATGAAACTTAAGAAACGACTTGATTTACACCAAACGAATCAGGCCGAAGTGAATGCGAAGAATAAAATTAATCATGATTTGTGGGAGGTGCATTCTTGGAATATACTTCGAGACCCTCGAACGGAAGCAACTAAAGCTGCCACAATAAAGGATGAAAAAGGACGTGATAACGGGATTTTATGTTCCACTTACTTGAAAATAAGAGCTAATTCTTTCTTGGACCATAACTCGCATAATCCAGATTCTTTGTTAAAAGTGGAGAGAAAAGGACACCAACAAAATGATACACAAACTCGTATAACAATAAGCAACAAGAAAAAATCAATAAAGGATTTAAAGTCTAATTCAACAACATCGCAAACATCACCAAACATTGACAATGCTGTTGAGGAGGATTTGTCACATGGTGATAAGAAAGCAAAAGCACTCCGAGCAAAAATTTTTGCTGCTTGGCTCATAAATACATTTGGAATAGAACATTTATCAAAACCAATCCAAAATGAATCTAAACAAAATAAGAAAAGTGCAGTAAATTCAGGAATATTAGATATAGCTGGAGGGAAGGGCCAGTTAAGTATTGAGCTATCTATATTGGGACAACTTTCATGTACAGTGATCGACCCTCTCTTACGAAAACATGGAAAGCATTTTCTTCCCAGAGATATCAAACGGATGAAAAAAGTAGAAGGGCCAATTCCTGCTTACATATCAAAACCCTTTTATGCAATAATTTCTATCCCTTCCAATGACGACTCTCAAGACAATGATGATCAGCTCATGATCAAATTGGTCCAAAATTCGACTTGCTTAGTTGGATTACACCCAGATGAATGTACTGAAGATATTTTGGATATGGCGTTAAAGTACAATAAGTCCTTTGCAATTGTTCCGTGTTGTGTGTTTCCTTCTCTTTTCCCAATGAGATATTTACACTCTGGAAAAATCGTAAGAAGCTATTACGATTTTATGCAATATTTATTGGAGAAGGATGATCGATTGAAGATGGAAGCCCTTCCTTTCCAAGGAAAAAATCAAGTTATTTATTTCAATTCCAATGAATGAACCCCAATTAAAGAATACAAATATTTCATTATCAAAATTAGACGATGTAAAAAAAAATGAAATATGATTTGATTCTCTTTGCTACAGTATTGAAGAAGAAGCAAATGCACTTGTACAAATTATTCATTCTTTTTGAGTAATTCATGTTTACTAATTCTCTCTGTACTACTTGAACAAAACACATAAATTATTGTGTATGTGTACAATTCGCGCGTTGCGATGAGAATATTTCCACAAAGACAAAATTTCTTTCCATCGCTTATATCACATTCTATATTTAATGTATGCATATACTAATCATGTAACGATAGGAATGATATCGGAATGATTTTTGAAGTGTAAACGCCATGAAGGATGGGAGCGATTGTACCGACTACATCATCGATGTAAATTCCGCCATTTAAGCTGAAACGGCTGCTGGAAATCCAACCGAGCTGTACGGGATGTAATCTATATCTTGAACTCCAAAGTCCTCCACAGTATGTTTACCTAAAAGCTTATTCATCTCCTTAGGAGAAAGCCTCAAATCCTTCAAAACTGCCATATCATCAAAATGCTGGGCACGATCTACGCCTGCAATTACAGATATCTTTGTATCACGACTAGTGCTTAGTGGGTATAGCATAGCAATCTGGGCTAATGAAAGTCCAGAACTATGAGCAAGGTCACAGGCAACCTTCCTTCTACGGTAATTTTCATCATTACAGTAGGCACGTTGAATACGGAACATTCGCCAATCATTGGAACCAACCTCGTATTCATGTTCTTGTTTCAGATGAACTTCTTCTTTTGCCCAAAGATTTGGGACAGCCATAAATCCTTTTGCTAGAACTTCCCAGCAAATAAGCTCGACATTGTTTTCTCCATACCATTTCAATTCATCCAGCTTACTTTCAACATCAGAAATACTGTACGTTGTAGGCCAAATTTCACAGAAGGGTTTCGCTAAGGAAAACTGAGGGCTGTTGGCAGACGGGGGAATAAGTCCATGCTCTAAAGCATAAAAAGTAGCTTCTTGGAAACGAGCAAAGGACCAGTTGGAGACTCCCCAACGTAGGGTTTTATTTTCAGAAACAAATTCGTTCATCCATAGAACCATTTCGGATACTGGAAGGCGTGGGTCATCACGGTGGTACATGTAAAGATTTACTTTATCTACTCCGAGAGTTTTCAAAGAAGTATGCATCTCTTTGCGAAGTTGAGTACGGGTGAGAAGTGGGCGGTTTGGATCTCCGTATCTATTTTTGCAAATAAAATCAAGTTAGAACTTTATCCATGTCTTAAAAAATGAATTTGAAAAAATGAATGAAACACTTACTTATCCTCTCCCATACCTCCTTTAGTTACAATATTAAGAGATGCTGGATCGATATCACGAGATTGGATCCAATTTCCAACAATCTCTTCGCTTTTGCCACCTCCATAAGTACGAGCAATATCGAAGCGATTGAATCCACGAGAATATCCTTCATCCAACAATTCAAGTGGATTAGGATGTTGGCTTAATGCAGCAGTGCCGATAACAAAATCTTCATGGTTTGGGGTAATAAAGGAAGGGGTAGAAGTGGAACTGAGGTCTAGTTGCGTACCTGCTGTAGCTTTCGGCGACTTAAAGGTATCCGTCAGAATGAGACCATGAGCATTTGAAACGAAAAGGCAAAGAATAATACGAGAAACCATTTTGTTCAATGGTATATCGTATCTATTTCTAAATTTTAAAAAAGAAAGTGGTTTGAACGGAAAGAAAGCGAGTTGAAATTTGTGAAAAAGTGCCCTTGGTCAAGAAGGAAAAAAATCATTCGATAGGTTATTTTCCATCATCCATGACACCCTTCAATGACAAAAAAATATTTCTACGTATCACAACCGCCATTGATTGATTCGTGTCAATTTGTTCTTTGAACCTTTGCATTGTCTGGCGTATTTCATTAATGCGTACTTTTCATTTCCGTAATTGCGATACCATAGTCCACAGAATAAAAAAAGAAAAAAATGCAATTTCACAGAACAAATTATCTAACAAAAACATCCAAAATAGATTCCCTCATCATAATGAGAATTACAAAGAATGTAGAAATCATATTTAATTAGAACCAAATATCCGTCAAATTTAAACATCACTATGCTACAACGTTCTATTTTTCAGTTGAATATGCCCCATGGGCATTGACATCATATTGTTCTTCAAAAATGCATAGGACGTCATCACTTCCAAGTTTTTTGAATGAATCATTATGAAATTACTTAAGCTATTCAGAAACCACTGCTAATCGTTGTTCCCTTTACTTTGAAATTTCTTTTTTTTTATTGCACCTTTTTCCAGATGTAGTTTCACTAAAATCTATTATGCCTTCATATCAAAGTCAACCGACCAACATTTAAATAACCCCCCCACGTAACTGCTCCTTGATTCAGTGCTACCGTACAACTTGTTATTAATCTTTGTCCCTTCAAACTGATCAGCAGGAACTTTTCAGCACGACGTTGCCGGTCCTACCAAAATTCTGCTACTAAATATTTTACGTTTGAGACATAATGTTTACACGATGAGCAAACAGATGTTGGCTCAATACAACATCTGTCAATCCATGTGTTATCCAATAATCAAAAACAATATCCAATGATCTATAATTCAGAATATATATATGTTAAGGGCTTCTTTAGTGCAATAATTTATGTGTCCACGTAGTTAGTATTTGTTTTGACATCCACGATTCAAATTATCGCCATGACAATTTCATTTGATTTCAAGAGCCAATGGTTAGTTCTTCCTGATGCATACAAAGTTCATGATTGATGAATAAGTGACACAGCACCCCCAGTTCTTATACGAAACAATAGATTAAAGAACCGAATTCGTCTAATTACTTGAATCCCTTTTGTGGCATTGATTATGCCAGAATGTTTTCAATGTAAGAACCTACTTTATTGTAAAGCCTATGATAAAATTGATAATAACAATTGCGAGATGGACTAGTATAAGTGAACTAAATGAATTTCATTCCTCATCATGTATTCATAAAGTTCTTGATACTCTTCCTACAGAATTATGCAGAAAAAGTTAAGATTAAATATGCCAACATTTTTTACAACAAGTATAAGCAAGTAATGCGCAAAGTCATGCTGAGACAATAGTTGTATATGCTATGGATTGAAAAGTGTTTTAAAAGTGCTGAAGGCAAACATAATTTGTCGACTTTATTCAAAGAGTATCAATTTAATTTTTTTTGTTTAAATAGCATCACGACGTAACGCACTACAAAACCAAATACCAATTTATACCAAACAAATTATTTTCCCAAATAAAGCACATTATTTATGATGAATGCACATCGGGGAATAATAGCCATAATTACAACATGCACTTTCTTAGGGAGAAAAGATGTTATGACTGACGCATTTTTGCCAAACGTAGTGAATTTCAATGCGAAAACTCCATATTCTTCCAAAATAGCTTTAAAGAAAGATTACCATTCTGGCAACGCATTGGACATAACTCAGTCTGTGTCTTTTACTGCGTTGCATGTCAGTAGTCGTTATGACAATCTGGTTTCTGGTATAGCAGAGATAAGTCTAGGAACCTCAATCGGTGTTCTTTGGAGTGAGTATGCTATTTTGACTACAGGCTGTGGTCCTCTCAATATCTCTGATGGGCTAGAAAGGTTTTGTTACCAAGCTGTGATAACCTTTGCTGGATTACTTCTTTTCACGAGAATCACAACGGGAAAGAATGCAGAGACTCTCTGCACCGATACCTGTGGCTATTTAGAGGATTTAACCCTTTTACAGGTGAGGGCTGCTGAGATCCTTAATGCTCTGGTGGTCCTTGGTGCGTTTGTTGCTTTAGGTGCTCAAGCAATGAATGGAGCTGACATGGATGGACTAAGTGGCATAGATGTTGATATGTGCAGAGCTATTCATTCGATAAGTTGAAGATGAATACCCCTGATTACTGGCATGAGAAAATATGAACTCTTTTACTTTCATAAATGCTTGAGTACAATACATTTATTTTCAAGTTATGATTCGACCTGGAAGCTAAATAACTTGTAAACTTATTCTTGATAACTTCAACATGAAATAAGCTCATATGATATGATGATGATAATTATATTCAAGTATTCGAGAAAAATATTGATTTGCAAAGCAATATTGTTTCAAATACATAAACCTCAATGAAAGCTTGTTCATTTATATTTTAGCGTGATGAATTATACAATTAGCATTTTACCTTCTTGCGTCATTTACGACTTTGGTGTCTTTGATTTCGCTTCCAATACTAGCAATCCTCATGCTAGTAATCTAGAAGTAAGTTAAGTTCATCAAGATTAACTTCAATGTCTCCCATTCCAATCAGACTTCTTCCTCCTTTTTCTGTACTATATTCAATTTCTGGCTCAGGGAAAGCAAAATTGGCCTTGACCTCTAATTTGACATGGCCATCAGGACCGTCTAAAGGAAGCTGTCTCAATAGAGTGAAACCTTCCACGACGTTAATGGGACTTAAGCGTTCTGATCGAAATCCAAAACGAGCATATGCTTTTCCTGTCCCTAAATCTATTGCCGCACGAAAACGTAGTCGTGTGACAAGATCCTCGACAGCTCCTACATGTAGTAGTCGATAAAATAATTGATCATAATTCGAACGTTGAAAAAGTTACCAAATCAGTTTCGAAAAATTATTTTTAGCGAACAAGAGTGTATTTTTTCTAACTTACCAACACTCAATAACCATGTTTTACTCAGCTGCAATTCACGTCCCGCCAACATCAATCTCCCCCCAATAATACTATCTTCCCAGGAGCTTTTAAATTGCCAAACTCCCAACTGGCTATTAAAATCAGCGCCAAGAGTTACCACAGTTTTGAACAAAGGGCGGAATCTTTTACGTAGCTTCAAAGTTGTGTTAGGTTCAACTTTCACCTGAATACGTGGGATAGAAGCTTGATTCTCAGTTAACCATGTACGAAGTCCCACGAATGGGTTTTGAAAAGATTTTTGCTGTGTTTGTGTTGAAGAAGAAGAATATCTTCTTGAGCTGCTGTTAGAGCTTCGGCGACTTCTTTTTCGGCTTCTACCGCCAGCCCTACCAGGTGTGTAAGTTGACGTGCTTCCGCTGTATCCTGTGCTATAGTCATCACTTGAGATGTTTTCATTGATTTCAGTTGACCCCCCTCTCGGTGAACCTGCATTTCGAGAACTTTTATTTAAAACATTGCCAGAGAATAAATCGAATTCTCGACCTAAACCTTTGAAATCCTTTCCTGACAGAGCACCTTCATTGTCATACTCTTCATCTCTACTGTCATAGTATTGAGGAGATGATCTGTCCGATGGAAACGATGATGGACTTCCTCCACCTCGCAAATCTGCAGCTATTGATTCAAGAGATGGAGTGCTCTGTGAATATTTTAGACCAGAGAGGAATATCGAAATGTGAAGTACTTTAAATACCCGCATCTTGAGATGGAAACATACGCTGTCTTTAATTTTGTTTCAAAGTTGCTCAGTCCAAGCATTTTATTTCATCTTTGTTAGTAGTCACTTAAACTTAAAAAAATCTCTGCTGCAAAGCTATTTAAAAGGTTTCTGCGTCATCTGCTTCACATATAATATAATACTTAATCACCTGTATTTTATTAGCCCTGAAGAGATTCATAGTTGAATTTTGATGACGACATAATTTTGGTACATTTACCTAAAAAATCTTTTTGAAAATAATTTTGCACATGTATTCATACATATATATATGAATTTTTACATGCACATACGAATTTTGAAATTTGTCATATTTTGTCAAGTGATGGAATATAAGAATCTTTTTGCGTAGATTTTTTGTATGATCCAGCAGTTAAGGTTTTGTTCTTCTTTGAACAACATAACGAACATTTTTACTCTTTTTGTCATTTATTAACTATAATCTATTTTTTGAATTTTCCCTTATTATTTTCATAATTGAGGCAGTTTTTGTTCCATCAAATTCAAACATCAATAGAAGCTCATATTATTTAGTTCTCTTCCTCAATTTTGCACAAATGAAAGATGCATGATGAATATGCACGAAAATTGTCACAACCGAGCACATCATCTCATTACCAAAGTTCCGGAAATATTCAGACAAAGGGAAGAGCAAACTTCTTCCTTACAGTTACTCTCAGGATTATCTATATCGAGAACAATATCCAATGATCAAATATCTCCTTCGATATCGCGTAACAAGCAAAGTCTTTACTCTATATCACGGATGAAACCAAACACGAAAGATAGTGTTATCAGAGAATCAGAATCTCATGTGTTAGATCCATCCTTGAATGATTCACCAAAGAAAAAGTCTACAAAAACACTACGATTGAGTACAATTTGGCAACCCACGAAAATTAAGCTTCCCAAACATATTATTCCTCTCGCAGCAGTATTATTTGTTTCTGTTATCTGTACACACTTTAATTCAAGTTTGATAAACGATATGAAAAGTGTGGAAGAAAAATCTATTAATCAACATGAACCACCCCAAACAGAGAATCGCTTTCATCCACGAGTGATAAAGATACAGCTTCAAGGCAACCTCAATCTATATAAAAAAGAAAATTTACTTTATGGGAAAAGGCTTAAACCTCTCAAATCGAAAATGAAAAACAGCTTAGAAGACGACTTTATGTCTCGAGGACCAGAATATATTGCCAATAGTGACGACGCATCTGGTGGACCAATAGAATCAGGCTGGGAGGATGATTGCGTTTACAAAGTCCCATGGCAATCTACTTTTTATCCAACTTGCAATATCATGCATGAACTCGATTTATTACCGGAAACAATTCAAAAAGAATCAGAAATCACAAATAAGATTAAATTACTCAGCGTTGAAGGTTCTTGGCGTTTGACATGGAAATTAACACTTCCAAAAATAATTTCTACCTATTCAGATGTTGCTTCGATAAAGGGTACCTTTGTTCTCAAAATGCTCAAGTTACATCGGAATTTTAATACGATTAGCTTCGAGCACAACAGAGTAGATTCAATAGCGATGGAAAGGCTTACTGCATCCAAGCATGTGATGAATGAGTACAGCTTCTGCGGGAATTCAGTCGTGACTGATTTTGCAGATGGAAGTGCTAAAACTCTCATCAAGCAAGAACAATTAACATCTATGGATAGACTCTACCTTGCTAGGGATCTATTAGAAGGACTTTCTGATATTCATAGCATAGATTATCCTGATGGAGACAACTCCACTTTGATTCACAATGACATAAATCCTTCAAATATAGGTAAGAAGTGAAAAATTGCAAACAAAAGTATTTGCTTTATTTATCTAACGTAAAGCCTTCTGAACTTGAATAATCAGTTCAAATAGATAATTCTTTTCGATATAATGATTTTAATATTGGAGTTTTACAGAGATGGAATAATATGAAGAATGTAGATTGCAGCATCCCAGTCATTTATCATAATGCTCTTGTAAGTGATGATCTTTGTAAGAATCAATTGATAATATTCATTACACTCATGTATTTATACTTAAAAAATAAGTGGCGTTCTCCAGAAGAAATAATTAATGAGGGTAATGTGACCTCTAAAGTAGATGTATACTCGATCGGTAACCTCCTCTTTCAATTATTGACGACTAGAGAACCATGGAATCATTTAGAACACCAAATACCAATTACAAGTGACATAGAAAAACAAAAAATAGATGGTGGACTTCCTCTTATACCTGATGCATTTGTCAATAGCGAAGATCCTGCCATTCAAGCTATTTATATCGCAATGCTTTCTTGTTTCATATTTGACCCTAAGGAAAGACCAAGTTCAAGGGAAGTTACCAATAAATTGAAAAAGGCAATTGAGAAAATTGAGGAGAGTACAAAAATATAAAGAAATTTATCTTAACATTTCTTTTATCCATACACTATATATCCATAATTAATAGTTTTGCTAAAAGAAGAATGCTCTTATTCCCATTGCAATATTAGCTGTTCATACACGAGCTCACGCCTCATTTAGATAACGCATCGTCCCTATTCCTAGTTCTTCCAAGGAAATAATCTTTACAACCTCTGGTGTTATCTTTTTTGGCAACGGTATTTCTCATTTTTCGTCGCTTCTGCGAATTCACTGTGCTTGTTGCTGAAATGACGGTTGAAATATCGAACTCCACAAGGTTACTATTTTCTGGTGGGGTAGATTTTATCTTATGAAGTTTCTTATTTAATGCGATTATTTCATCCATGAATCCGTGACTCTTGTAATACTCAGCCTTCAGTTGTTGTAATTTCATTTCCACTTTAGCCTGCTCAATTTCTTCTAAAATTTTCCTGACAACATCTTCTGTTGTCCATATTGCAAAACCTGACTTCTGAGGCCCAGTAACGCGCCGAAGCGCTGAAAAAATTCGAAGAGGATCGTACTCTCTAAAGAAAATTTCTAGTTGCATCATTTCTGATCCAACTTCTACCAATGTTTCATCCCATTCACTCAACCCAGTGCGAGTACTTTCCATACTACGAAGAGACATACTACCAGAGTTGGGCGAATGAAAGTTTTGTTTACGAATCAAATCTTGAAGAACTGCAAATTCAGCTACACTTGATGGTTGACTAGACCTGTGAATCAAACCATCTGACGCATCGATCCAACTGTCTGGTATCCCGCGGGAAGTGGAAAGACCAAGCAATCGGGCTAGGCTTTCCAGACCGTCAATTGCTGTAACGGTCATTACGGTAATATTCAAAAACGGAAGGAACAAATTCTGGAAATGCTTGGTATCCGGATCGAGACGAATAGGGTATACTGCACCTTCATCGTTTTCTTCATCTCGACAAAGATTAGTTCTGCTAACATCATCTGGCGCAGCTGGTACACCGCAATATTCGTCCACAAGATATAAGTGCTGCAAATGTGAAGAATAGCAATGTACCAAACTTTCGATGCTTTTGTAAATTGAAGAACTTGCTGTGCTCATCGGGTCTTTGATATACTTTCTCGCATTCGAAATAGCATCACCTTTCTCCAAAACCTAAGTTAAGCAAAATGAGAAAGTGATGGTTAGGTACGCAAATTAAAGTGGAAGATACAATAAACTGAACATCTGAAAGAAAGCACCCACCTCACGACAAATGTGGATGTATTCATCACCACTTCCAATTTCATTAACAATCTCCTTTGCGACAACATCGACTGAATCACTTCTGGCACGCTTTAACCAATCTTTCATTTTATTTTTGAAACTGTCAGCACTCTTGCCTGCGATTTTCTTCTTCATCATTAGCCAGAATGATAGTCGGGCAGTTGTTGTGTTGATATCAAGCAAATGTTTACCAATTTCAATGGCTAGGTCAAGAGTATCTGGGTCATCCGGCGCGTTAAGCGCACCAGTTTCATCATCGATTTCTAGTTCATAGGGTAAAACTACCATGCTTGTCGGAACAACAATCTTTTCTTCTTCAAAAATAAGCTTGCACTGACTTTCGGTAGAATTCTCGATCCTGAGTAGTGTGTCGCTTGTCATCTGTGTAATGACAGCTGTTTCTTCTTGCATTAATTGAAGCTCCTCATGTTTTTCAAGAATCCTCTGTGCTTCCAATCCACTAGAGTGAGCAAAAAAAGGATGACTCAACACCATATCCATTGTTTCAAGCCTATCATAACTTGGTACTAAAATTTGTAGCAAAAGATCTTGCGCTAGGGGATCACTAATCCTTTCTTCAATAACTCTTTGCGCGTCTTTTTTGTCCCATTTGAAGAGTTGAGAATAAGTGTCTGCACCAACCAAATTGTCTTCACGGTCAAGAGGGAATAGATGACCGTTCGCACATAGAGCAAATATAGTGACCCCGAACGCCCAAATATCTAATTTTTCTGTTGCCTCAACAAGGTTAAAGGGAAGTTGGGAAGTGTTATTAAAATTAGGGATATGGGTATATGCTTGATGAAAAGCTTTCACCAAGTAAACATTGCCATCGGTGCTTTTACGTGGCCTTACTAGCTCCCACAACTCTGCGTTGGAAAGTAGTTTGTTCCATACGTTCGAAAACTCAGTGATGGAATTACATGATGTTAAAGAATGAGGTAAGTCAGAAAAGGAAATTGTAATGAGAGCCATGGAAATCATGTGCTTCCAGTCTTCATGAGCACCTAATGTAATATCATTCGGTATGCCATTAGATGATGATTGAGAGGGAGATACTTGGGAGTGAACCGATTCTCGGTCCAATGTGCTGTCTTGGACTGTATCTGAGGTTCCATTTCTCAATGTAAAAATTCCTTGGGTCATGGCAATGCTCTTTACAACAGAAGCAATGTTACAAATATCATCCGGGGTCAACAAATCCAAGTCTCGAGCATCTTCATATACGGCTTTCCAATAAAATTCATAACGGTCGAGCAGCACCTGTTGCGTAGAAGGATCTATTTTTACAATCATTTCTGGCGGCAACATTCCTGATGAAAATTTATGTGAGCTTCCACCAAAATAACTCGAATCGTTGTTGCCATTTGTAGTTGTTGATCGATAGTAAGATGAATCAAGATCTATTAAGGCAAGTTGAGAGTTGAATCGAACTATGTTTGACAATCGAAGATCCCCATGAATGACAGCTGGAACCAAAGAAAAGTAAAAAGTTAAATTGTTTTCTACGATAATAAAATAAAAATGAATATCCGCCAAATAAACTTACAATGACGATGCAAAGTCTGAATCGCTGTTCCGATTTGCATCATATATTCTCTAATTTGAAGAATATTGGGACTCTCATGTACGGAGATTTCTCCAAGATCTCTGTCTGCCCCCACTAAAACCAATGCATACTTATAACGGAACATGTCATGTGTGCTTTCATCTTTATCTTTAATGTCTTTCGCGTAGAGAGCATCTTTAGAACTATATTCCATTCGATCCGCGTTATAGTCCTCCAAAATAGGAACTACTGGCCAATCGGAGCCTTTAAATTTGATCCTCTCTCGTGTTGCTTTCTCTCGTTCAAACTGCTGTTGATACAACATAAATTTAATTACAACCCTTCGAACTCCTTTTTCATCTAAACCAAGGATATTGCAGATATTATCAAAAGTTGTCGCATTGATCTTTTGTTCTTCCTCCAGAAAGAATGCATCCTCCTCCTCGTCATGCTGTTCTTCATTTGCTTCTTGGATGCGACCTAAACCGAATATTCCATTGTCCCTAATGCTATCGCTACTCGAATTTTCATGTCCAGATTGTTTTCCGTGTTTTCTCAATTCGTGTTTTGCTTCGCGCTCCGTCAACCCTAAAACTTGGCAAAATTTAACAAAAGATTCCAATGGAATTCCAGAGTCCTGTTCCATGGAAAGGTCTTCCCCTCCATCTTCAAGTGCAGCGGCATCATCCTCAAGGATTTTTTTCAGCTTTGTAAACTCTTCAACAGCACAATAGTCTTTGGCTCTCATTATTAGGCATGTATCAGATTTGTGCAGTGGAAACTCTAACTCACTCCATTCATATCTACCAACAAATCTGATTCGGTTTATGATAAGTTCCTTACACTTTGGTAATGCGCAATCCTTAATGATTTTTCCATTCCATTCAAGAAAAGCTAACACCTTTAATGCCGGACTGCTCAAATTATTCAAAATTGCCTCCACAGTAGTATAATAGTCATCATCATCTTCTTTATTCTCGTAAGTCGTCATCCATGCCCATGCCAACCTTGCAGTATCGCAAATATCTACCTTCTTCTTCTCGCCGATGATTTCTTCATCTGCAACAAGAATTGCCTCATTGATTATCACATTTGCTAACCTTGAAATTCTCTTTTTATCTTTTCGATATGGAACTGTAGCAAGATGAGTATCCGTCGAGTCTTTCTCTTCTGGATTTCTTTTAATTGGAGGACTCAACATAGGATTATATACAAATATTAGATCACTACTTTCATAATTTTTTTTTTCCAGCTTCTTTTTGTTACCATTCAATACTGCCATTGGTTTTCCTTCTTCGTAAAGGTATAAAGCAGAAGTGTCCATATACTCTTCACGCTTGCATGGGACGCCGGCAGCATCACCATAAGTCCTAAGCAACTTTTCCAATACATCAAACGAGCAACGATATCTTGCCGCGATATGCAAAGGCAAATCGCACCCTTTACTTCCTTCTACACGGCAAATACTTTCATTCGCCATTATAGGCCGGATTAGCATTTCCAAGGTAGAAGCATTGGCATTCCCACTTTTTTCCAAAAGATGCAACGGGAGATCACCGTCTTTATTCTGACGATAACATCCATCAGCGTATGCTTCCACTAGTGCTTGTAGAATTTCTACAGATGCCCCATTTTCAGCTGCAATATGAAGTGGTAAACGTCCTAACGAATCCTTGTACTTGCATGCATTTTCTCCAGGGGTAATCAGCAATACTGATTTTATCAATTCAATTGTGATATCACTGTTGAGGTGAACCAGAGCCACGTGCATCGCTGTCATTCCATTTTCATCTGCTTCAACTAGACTTTTTGGATTCAGCTCAATAATAGTACGAAGGACCTCAATGGAAGCATTGTTTTTAATACTATGATGGAGCACACATGAGTCAAGGTTTTTCTGGCTCTTGATCTTTTTCTTCGAATTAGAAATGGAATGGAAGGGTGACATATGAAATGGCGGAAATGTTGTTTTATAGAGCCTCGCAGATTTTTTGTTCAGCTTGAATTTGTCCTGTGTTGTGATTGTTTGATCAGAGTTTTGCATAGAGAGAAATGTAAAGTGTGGTGTACGATTTTCAGGGTTTCGACAAAACAATAACTCCTTCAACTTTACATTTTCGACAGATATAAACGAGATAGAGTCTTCAAGATGACACCAAATCTCGTAGCTTTGCATCGGTTCACATGTGAATAGCAGGCGCACATCAGTCTCAGTTTCGCTTTGCTGAGTTCTGGTTTCTTGGCAGGGTAATAACAAATTGAAATTCGGCTTCTTCATGTTTGAAAAAATTGAGTTTTTATTACTTTTGAATATCTTCAGCCCTGATCTCGACCATTTCGATCTTGTACTGTCTTTTTCTGAAGCCTCCTCGGTAGAAGACTTAAATTCAGTCAGTTGGTACGATAGATCTACCGAGTGAGTGCAAGGAGGAATGATGACATTTAATTGTTTCCAAGGTTCCGGACCAGTATTATTTTCACTTTCCCATCTTCCTTCTCCCAAGTTCTCGGCCTCTGATAAGTACTTCACTCCTGTAACGTAAGTATGTTTACACACACAAGAATAAGATAATGCATCCTTTGCTGACAGATACAACAGCATATTGTTTTGCCAATTTTGACTGACATGCAACAGATCATAGTATGTGGTGCGGGCAGCTCTGTTTTCAGCTTCCATTACAACAGTTTTACCAGTTGGACCTCCTACTTTTAGGAATGTTCTTTGTTCCGTGACAGAGTTTTTCACAAATGTCAATTTCCACAAAGCTGAAGAATCTAAATTATCAATAACACGCCCGACGCTGGAAACATAGACATCCCTAGGATTATCGGGATTTGTGAAGTGACACATCCAAATCCATACCAATCTTGCTGTTGTACTGAGTTCAAGCAGATTTTCATCCAAAGCTTCGTTTCTAATAAGCTTTTCTAAGCGTGTAATTCGTGAGAGGTCTCTACGAAATAATTTAATACCAGATTTTTCAGAAGGTACTGCTTCCGGGTAGTACGCAAAAAGCAAGTCTGAAGTTGTATGGAATCCATCAAGTGCATCGTGAAGGCACTGATATTCTGGAAATCCAGCTTCTTCTTTTGATAAAGAATCAAGTTGATATTTTGCAGAGAGAGCATTATCATGGGCTTTGCTTAAAAGAAATAATTCGAGAGGATACTTTGAGGTGCCTGGCTTAACTTTCGACAAGCCCTTCGGATATACCTTACACAACCTTGCGATAAGGTCATAACTTAGTCCAAGTTCACATGCAATATGAATTGGAAGAATGCCACGACTCTTTCTCCTTCTCCTAGAATCGTCATAAGTTTCTAGAATGGGATTTATAAGCATTTCCATTGTTGCTTGAATCTTATGTTTCGGCACTTCTCTTTTTCTTTTTCCTAACGGTGTACTTAAATATTCAAAATAGATATGCATTGGGTATTGATTTAGGTGAGTAGCTACGGTACAAGCTTCAGGATAAAGAGCAACTAATAACTGCAAAACCTGGAAAGAAGCACCATTTTTACATGCAATATGAAGTGGAAGACGAGATTTTGAATCAGGTGTACTCAGTGATTTCAGTACACCCGCTGAGGCACTCTCTTTCAATTTTGATATGATTTCTGCTGGCAATGAATTTGCTTCGGACCCTGTTTTTAATTCTGTAATAGATTTGGTTTCAGCAGTTTTGCGAGATAACATATCATCTACTCTTAGTATTGACGATGCAGCGTCATCCAAAGATGCACCTTTCAAGCTTACAATGACGCTTTCATCTTCTTCAGCTATTTGGTTCAGACGATTTAAATCTTCATCTTGACCATCTGAGATTTGGTCGAGTCCTAATAACACTTTAATAACTGCCAGTTGACGATGTGGAGGTTCTTTGCAATCAAAAACTGCGTGTAGAGGATTCTAATCAACATGTATTGTGTTATGGATCCCAAAGTCGGAAGAACCAGCAGAAATACAAAAAATCAGAAAGTTGAATAAGAATCCTTTTTCAATAAAGGTCCAAAAGAAACTTACCTGACCCCATTGATTTGTTACTTCAATTTGTTCCTTTCCATCATTCCTTAATGCACTAAGCAATAATTTCAAGACATATTCTTCCTCACCATCTCTCCTCCAACATGCGACAAAATGCAATGGTAGACTTTTACTGGTGTCAATAATATGACAAGATTCTGGAGCCCTCTGAATTATCAATTTTAAGATATCCAGAGGGGCACGAACACACAAAATCATAAGCGGTGTCCATTTGTGTAAACCCTGTCTTTCTAAGAAGACCGAATGATCTACTGTGTGGATTATTTCACGAATCTTGTCGTATGAGCCTGAATCACTCAACTTGTGAAGTTGTGACGTGTACGCACGGGTTCTTGTGCTGTTCGTTTGTGAGGCATTAGAATTGATGTCACGAACAGATTCTCTTCTTGCTTTTTGAAGATCTGTTAATCTAGATTCTGTCATTATTTCAGTAGATATGGAATCAAGAGCTTTATCAAAATTATGTTTGATTGGGTTTCAGTGAGTCTTTTACAATTTCGCTGTATTTTATATGATTACAGCAGCTTGAAATCACAAGTTACGTTAAGCATATTCACTTTATCTGAAAAGGGTGTGAATTATAAACTGCTGAGAGTGTTGATCGGCTCTCTTTTTTCATGTGTCTTACAAATTTAGTAGGGAACTTACCGCAAAAATTAGTCTACGAAAATTCATATATCTTTTCATTTCCAAACAGGATAGTTTGGAAGATGACCATTAGCAATAGGCTATTGGAAATATATTATTTAGATGAAAAATATACAATATTCTGTTGCAACAGACTCACTAACTTTATATTTTTTCGGAAAAAAGAGTATTTAGGGAGACAGAAATTTTGATCGCTTATCTTTTTACAACATTTAGATCGCTTTAGTCACTTAGATAATACATATCAACTAATAGGCTCCAGAAAATTAACTTGGTATTTAATTGAATCATCGTGAAAGAATAAACTTGTTCTAAATATATTTTGAATGCTTAGGGGTCACGAATTATTGCACAAAAACATATCTTTATTATTCCACTTTCATAATCTTTTACATACTTTCGATTTAATATGAGACATACAATTTCGCACTTCTTGTCTATCGATTTATATAAGAAGCCTTCTATATCTAAACTTATTGCAATCAATTTTAAATCATTACGTGTCCCATGGATAAGAAACAAACTTCATGCTGCACGAATAAATCGTAAGAACTCACACAATTTGATGTAGAACAATCTATTTTATGACTCAAAGGTCATATTTAATTGCATTATGGTCATAAAGAATAAATTAAGTTCACTTGTATCACTTTATCGATTGCATGTATGGTGGGAAAGGCTTCTATTAAGAATGATATGAATAGCAGTCATTTTGAAGGAAGCGATAGCTTATTTTCAAGTATTGCATCACACATGAAGGCAATAAAAATTCAATCAATTATGCATCATTTCTTTTCAGCCGTACTATCGATTCGTATTGTTGTATAATACATTCTCTGATCTCTATTTTTCTGACATGATTAAGAGGCATTTGAATGCAACTATTTTAACACTGTCAATTTCTTTCTTCAAACTCAAAGATGATAAGTATTTGCTCGCTTTACACTGAAGCTAGCCCATCAATTTTTCTTCGTGACTCACTATCTGTAGTCTATATAACTTTGGGAAACATTAAGAATTATTTTCCTCACATTAATAAATTATATAAAAAAAGAAAATAACTTGTAAATACAATGATGAAAAAGCAATATAAAAATTTGAAGTCTATAAAGTCCAGTCGCCAAACTATAAATTAAAATATGAACTTAAAAATATGTCAGACTGGAACCGATGCTAAATCAGTTTATTCGGCTTTCCCAATCAACTTCTTAAAGAGTTTTTTGGGTTGGAATGGTGGATATTTCTCAACAAGAGAACGATCAAATGATTTTGGTGGAGTAACTGGAATATACCTCCAGATAACGGCAAGAGTTGCTCCAGTAAGAGCCATCCATACAACACTTACGGCAGAAGGAACACGAGCGGCATAATCCCCGAAATGAAGCTTGGCGAGAAGGAAACCAAATGCAGATGACTTCATGGAAGTTTCAATAGCCATTGTTCTGCAAGTAACTTCCCCAAATCCAGTCATTCTAGGAAGGGCATATCCAACAAGACCTCCAACAAGGTGCAACAAAAGAACAGGAATCTGTGGAGGGTAGACACGGAAAGAATTGTTTTAGCAAACATTAAACAAAGTTTTTTAATACGTAAGGGAGGACTTACTTGAAGGGAAAGTCCAGCATTCATGATGGGTTCGGCAACTTGGGCAACAGCACTTGCTACAAGAAGACAAGTGGAAACAACACCAATAACTGGTGTTATGGGAAGAAAAGCTTCGACAAGCTTGGGGAAGAATTTCTTTGTAGTCATACCTACTGCAATAGGAGCAAGAACAACCTTCGTGAAACATTCAAAATAATTTGTGATTAGCAAAATATTAAAAAATGCTGATGCAAACAAATACATAAATGTCGGATTTCAGGATATTTCATCTCACCTGAATTGTGGACATGGCAATTCCCACAGCGTCTACGGGAACAACAGCTCCAAGAAGACCTTTGCAAAGAATGGGGGTCATGAAAATAGCTCCAAGAGTAGTGGCAGTAGTCATTAGAACCGAAAGAGCAACATTTCCCTTAGCAATGTAGGTGCAAAGATTACTTGCTTGTCCTCCATTGATTGATCCAACAAGAACCATACCAGCCAGAAGAGATGGGTCTAGGCCACATGCTCTTCCTAGTACCAAAGCGAGAACGGGCATCATAGCGTAACATAAAGTAAATTGCATTAGAACTGAGTTGGGACGGGCAGCAACCTTAACAAAATCATCAGGAGAAAGAGTAATACCCATGGAAAGCATGAGAATGGCAAGAGCTGCAGTGAAGTACTCGGTAGTGAACCATGCAAATGAACTTGGGCTTTTCAAAGCGATCCCAGTGAAAAGAACGGTCCAAAGAGGGAAAAGAGTGGTGGCTAGACCCATTACTTTGGTGTATGTTTTAAAAAGTTTAGATGGTCCTTTTTCTTCAGCGGGTGCTGCGACAACGGCGTCATCCTATTTTATTGTTTATGAAATCAAATTAATTTTACATCTCATTCATTAGCTAATGACATTCCAATTTATACATGATTCGTGCATAAAAGGATTTTTTTTTATGTTGAGGGAATGGTCAACTCACCGCCATTTTGAGCATTGTTTTGGAGGAAGCATTGGAGATAGCAGATACACGAGAAATACTAGTAAATGTTGGTGGAGCTGAAACAGTCTATACAAAAAAAAAGAAAACTTAGTTAGAAAACTTTCAACTTTGATCCAAATTTCAAAGCTTTTCTTGTTACTTGTGTTGCGCGAACAAGTTGTCCTTCTATTTTAAGCCCTTAAAAATGACATGAAAGGAAATTATCATCACTCAAAAAATCTTTCTCTAATGTCTTGCTCACCTTCACTGTAAAGCGACCAGATGAGGGGGCAAAAGCTGCCCCCATACATGGTAGAAGTAATAATGTTGCTGTCCTTATCTTCATCTTCTCTTATTGCTTGTAACCTCTTGCGCTATTACTGCTCTTCAGACGGAGTTAAGGTTATCATTCTGTTCCTTGATTGCTTCTCGTGCTACTGCAATCTTCGTAGAGAATCATGATGGACAAGAGCCTTCATTTTTAGTTGACATACGTACATCATAAAAATCGCACATACTATAATGTACATACGTAAACAAATCATGAATCCTTGACAAATACCCGCCACACAAAGTTAGCACTCAAATTTCCGTACTACAAAAGCAAAAATTATTTTTGTTCTCCGTTTTAAGTTGGATACTATTTTTCATCATTTTTTTTGGAAAGTTTGTTTTGCAGTTGGTTTCCTATTCCAGGAGGATCAATGCCATGCAAACAAAAATCCTCCCATCAACAATAGTTTATCTGAAAACTTAAAAAATCTTCCTTATGTTCTTTTACGCATAATTATAGTGTAAGCAATAAATTACTGTCATGTTTTACTGAACCTTTTTCATATCAATTTTGAATATTATATAACTTGATGGAAGGAATAACAAAAAATAACCTTTACTTGACTTTGACAGGAGAATTAACGAAAGAAAATGGATTTATCATCTATCCAAAAATTATGACCGCGAGTTTTAATCATATTCTGGGATCGGCAAAATCGAAATAATCAAAATATTACTGCAGGAACCTTTTCAATGAAATTCAATTTTCTAAAGAGCACAATTCATCTTCAAATAGATACAGACAATATAAGCATGAATTGTGCCTTTGAATAGACGAAAAATCAGCCAGATTCTCTTTTTTCAGTGAATCTGCTTATATGAAGCAAATACAATCATTTTTAGTGTAAAAGTCTAACCGAAATTATTGCAATGTGTTAAATGATAATAGATTTTTTGATGATTTCATTCTAAAATTGAGAGAGCATGAAATGAAGGAGTATTTTAAAAAATGGAGATGAAACAAAAAAAGCATGTATTGACATTAAAAAAGAAACCCGTGTTCGTACGTTTTTTGATGGTCAAGCCCACCATATGAACATCACGTACATTTTTAGAGCTTCATGTTTTTCAATTCCGCTACTTACTAGGTATATATATACGTAGGCATAGAAATATAAGACTTCTGTTGCTCATTTATTTGATTTATCACATCACGGTAGTTCTTTTGCACCTTTCATTCTTGTCAAAAAATATACTGAGGCGAGAGTCCACCATCTTCTTGCAACATAACTCTCGCTATGGATTATTTACCATATAAAAGGCGCAAAAAATCATCATGTGTGAGATGGTTACAATTGGGCACAATATCACGAACTGTTCTACATTCTTCAGCCTTCCATCACGTTGCATCGTTAAAACCAACAACTATGGAACGTTGCATGGTTCCAAGAGAAGCTATTGAATTCCAGCTAAGAAGCAAAAAATCCAAAGCATCGCATATATTTACATCCATATTCCAGTCAGAATCTGATTCAGGCATTACCGAGAAAAAGGCCAAACCAGCTTGGATGATATGTAACAATGGTGTCGCGCGACGCACAGGAGCTTTGAATGAAGCAATTTCACGAATTTCGAATGTATCATTAGAAGAGGCAAATGAACTTATTCATATAGGAGCAGTTTGGGCTCGATTTGATCCAGAAGAGACGTATGAAAAAGGTTTAAATGAATGGGGATATGCAAGTGCACAAAGTGGTTTTCAAAATTATCAGGGGAGTCCGGAAATCGAAGATGAAGATATCGATTTAGAAAATTATATTGCTCAACTTGAATATGACTCAAGATATGAGCGTCTCATGGAACCTCAAATAGTAAACGCCGGGACTGATTTACGTATATATCCACATCCTCGTCGCTTCCCTTCTTGTTATGAAATCAACCAAGAAAGGCTTTTATACGAAGATACTACTTTCATAGTTGTTGATAAACCACCAATGTTACCAACACAACCAGATGCATCTAACTATCAAGAATGCTGCCCAGGATGCGTTAATAGCCTACTTGGCCCATTCAAATCTCTTGATGGGCAAGAAGTTCAACGACCTCTTCTTTGCCATCGGGTAGATTCGTGCGTTGGAGGATGTGTTGTTCTTAGTAAAGATAAAAACGGGCAAAAAGTTTTTAGTGAATACCAGGTACGGATCCCTGAATATTTTTCTCTATTCTTATTATTAAAGGACGATTCGATCTCATCACTTCTACTGATCATTTTCTACAGCGTAAACGACAATTAAAGAAAGTGTATCTTACATTAACAAATAAACCTGTGCCACTTGGTATGCATGTACATTGGATGTTTGCGCCAACTAATGTTCGTGGAAATTCTTTTGGTCCATCCTGTCAATTATTAAGTCATACTCCTCCCGCTAATCGTAAAGCAGCGGTAAGTATTGAACGAAGCAATTCGACAATGTCCCATACTTCTAGTTTTATGGGAATTTGAATACATTTTCTCAATTTTTACTATTTTCAAATATCGATATTCTTATTTTATAGAAAGCCTGGATTAGATGTGTTCTTGAAGTAACAAAAAGTGAACCAATTGATCTTCCACATTTGGACCCTAATCAAAGCTATTATCAAAGTACTATACGTTTAGTTACAGGCCGCAAACATCAGGTACGTGCCCAACTTGCATCCTTAGGAAGTCCCATAGTGCGAGACACGTTATACCAGCCCATTGCAGGTTTGACACTTGATAAATTTGAAGCTGAAGAAGGTGAAGCAGAAGATAATCTAGATCTAGGTGTACAAAAATGTAAAGTGCCAACGGAACCAATTGGTCTCCAGGCACATGCTATTCTATTTGGAGGAATTAGGGCAAAAGCAAGGCCACCATGGTGGGCAGAGCAAAGTTAACTTTTACAAAAATAGGGTAGTAATGAATGATAAAATTTATTTTTGGACCAAGTCATCTTATTTGCTTTTCCTCTTACAAACTGTCCTTAAGCGGAAAGAGTTTGCGGAAGGATTTCTTTTTTTGCATGGTTTACCTTATAGATCCAATAAATTATTTCATTTACATCATAGAAGTCACCCAGTAGCTTTGATCCAGCTTGATTAAAATTAGTAAAACATAAGTTAATGGCACGATAACGTTTTGTTGAGAAATAATCATATCTACTATGCGATTCTTTTTACTGCAAAGGAAATTTTAGATATCTCACGACTCCAGTTGAGACCATAAATATTTATTAGTAAAACAGATGAACTATTTCTAACTTATGCGCAGTCGTAGTGCTCAAATATTCAAATAAGGCTATGATTCAAGCTTTCTTTGCGAAAAAAGAAACTCTTTATGTTCATCCTTATTGTTCGTTTCACAAAAAAATATTCGTTCTTTTCAATAAAACCTTAACCGAACATTTTCCAAAATTTGATCCCCTATGTTCACTTGTAAATACGTAATTAATAGTGACATCCAATTTAGTCGTATGTGCATCATTTTATCACATAAATATATTTAATCAATTCACACGAATACTTAGACTTTTTTAATTTTTTTCATAAAGTTAAGAATTTACCTCTAATCATGATCTCATTTTCTCAGAAATGGGACTTGATCTGGTTACCGATCCATAAAACTATTTTTTCAATCTGCAAGCTACATTTTTATCTTGATAATTTCTGCTTTTGAAAAGAAGGGTTTCAATGAGTTGTATGCGATTCTGTTTGCAGCCTGATACAGTTCACCTATTTCAGCACAATTTACCTGACAAATCTTCTCCTGGATCAATTTCAAAGTGGGTCAGAAAATTTTGGAGTGCTTGTAGCGCGGGTGAAAGAAAGGAAGGGTTCCCTGAGCGAATTGATGTTGGTAAGTTTATGGTGATTTTATTCTCAACGATACCAAAGAAATTTTTTTGACTCATTGACAATCTAATATATAGAACCGTATCAAACAGCTGATAAATACTCAGAGATAACTATATCAACAAAGTGTTTTCAGTCAGAATATACAAAAATAGACGAAAATTGTGAGGATCCTTTGCTTTCAAATACAACGAAAAGAACTTTTGCCCAATGCGCTCGAAATAAAGATTCATGTAAAAACGATGATAGCAGCTCCGTTACAGACTTAATGAAAGGTCTGAAGGAAATAGTGTCTACACATGGTTCTACCCATCCCATGGTTGTAAATCATTTGGTACGTATCGGTGACAATTATCAAAGTAGAAATGAATTAGGAAAGGCAACAAGAGCTTTTCAAAGTGCGATTGAGATATATAGACTAGATGACGACCAACACATGAAACAATTGTGTGATATTCATATTAAGCTTGCTCGAACGTATTTTCTTGACGACAAACCGAATATGTCTCTACAAGAAATGAAAAATGTTCTAGAAATCAAAGCAAAAGAGTTAGGACATGCGGACCCTGAGGTCGCGATGATATATGAAGACATTTCAATTATTCATGCAAAAATAGGCGATGATGTCAAAGTTTTGAAGAATTTGCAGACAGCTTTTTCATGCTATAAAGAATGTTTAGGATTATCTCATCTAAAAACAATCAACGTGCTTGAAAGCATGGCATCAGCTTACTTTTGTATGGGAAAGAAAATAGAGGCTTCTGGTTTAATGGAAGAAGTAGTAAAATTGAAAATAAGTAATTTTGGGGGAGAGACTCTGAACTCGATTGATTCTATTATGCTATGGGGTCTTTGCTTAGATGAAAATGGCGAAAAACAAAAGGCAAGCAGAAAAATAAGGGAGGCATTCGATATAATAATTTCACATATGGATGAGCATAATCCTCAAATTCCAATGTTTCTTTGTAGAATCGGAGACTTGTTTTCCGCTTCTCATCATTCAGTTGGCTTGAGAGCATCGAAAAGTAGGGTAGGAAAAAAACCAACTGCTTGCTCAAGTAATAGTGAATCCAAAATTGCAGATTCATTTATTACAATTGGACTGATTGCACTAAAATTTGAGCTTTTTGTTCAAGCAGAGAAATTCATTTTAAAAGCAATCAATATTTACGAGATTATTTTTGGTAATGATCATAAAAAAGTGATCGATGCAACGATATTTCTTGGCATTATTGCTCATCACCAAAAAAGGTATGATACTGCTTTGAAAGTTTTGGGCCAAGTTTTGAGATTGAAAAGACTGGAAAAAAATGAAGATGCTTGTTCAGGAGATATTCTTTGTACAATAGGTCAGGTCCAACTAGACAAAGGCGACCCTAGATCAGCTTTTCATTCATATAGACAAGCTTTGGAATGCTACGAAAAAGCTTTTAGTCGGTGTGAGATTTATGCCGAGACTTTGGTAATAATAGCAGGTATTCTTGCATTGATGGAAAAGTACAAGCAATCGAAGAAAATTTTCAAATGTGCCCTTGAAGTCTATAAATCTCTATTATACGACAAAAACCATCCCGCTATTTTGGACATTCAAGAGCATATATCGAAGCTTTCATAAGTTGTAATAAATATTGTTATTTAAAGCTAAAGTGAAGCACTCAATAGAAATCTTGGATTTTTTGTTTATGTTGTATTTACAACCACTCTAGAGGTATTACTTAATTTTATTTGAATACCTAGATTAGTTATAACATGTTTTTCCGTTTCTTCTTGAGAGCTTTTCATAATTTTGAAGATATATTCATCAGCAGTATTTCATATCTCCATTCCAATATATTTGATGTATTTTTAACCACTTGTTTGGGTCACGTAAAAAATAGACGTGTGTTTATATATACAAAAAGGAAAGCTTTTCTTCCAATCACTAATTTTGTCTTGGGACTATTGACTAGACCTACATGTCACTGCTGCAAATAGTGTATATCGTTTGCTACATCAGTTCCGTTTCGTCTTTTGGACTTTCTAGATTAGTTCAATTCAACGGAATACATAACCGCGAAAGATTGACACTGTTGCACGAAAGTGTTGCTGAAAGTAATGAAAATAAACCTCGAATACAGATAAAGGCTATTGCATCTGGTGGTATTTCCGAGAAAGAAATAGGAATTGTTCTCTTGGCAGTAGAAAATGCAAGCATAGAATATGGACTACCATTCATATTATCTGACGATTTTTATGAGTCTTGTATGATACAATCCCCCATATCTCTAGATTCTGTTTATGGAACTTTGGGCAGAATCATAGTGCTAAGCCTTGACGGTGTTGCCTCAGATTGGGATGATAATGATGAAAGACTTCTACCTTTTCAACTCTCAATTGGAGAACAAATAGATTATTTTCAATTTTCAGAAGAATTAGAACCTGAAAACAAAATATTAGATCATGTTCTAGTAATTATTCGACCGAATTTTCAAGTTCGTAAGAAAATGTTCATCAGTGAGATTTTGACATTCTTCATGAAACAGAGCCTTGAACAAAATGACCTCCGTTCACCATTCAAAATTAATGAAGAAAAAGATTTGCATTCTGAAATTGATATTACTCTTACAGTGAACGTAGAAATTGACGGTGCTATGGTGAATAAGCTTGGGTCATCGGAAAAGTATTGGGATACAAGTTCTATTCTAGTGTTTGACAATTTGATTGATGAGAACCTTCGAGTAAAACTTTTGGATGTGATACTAAAGCGAAATAGCAAAAGTGAAGATACACTTTGGGATGATGTAATTAATGGCCCTGATCCAAATGTTTGGGTAAGAGGGGGGATAATTGACAGTTTGGATAAACAAGAGGAAGATCTATCAGATGCGGGATCTCACTCGGACTGCTGGGGACTCGACGATGACTCTGTGTTTGACTTGTGTTTTAATGACCATCCTGCTTTGATTGAATTTGAGAAGAAATTATCGAACATGTTTCCTGATTTTATAGTATCACGTCTCCCCGAAGCAGTGTTTGGCGAGTCTGTATCACCCCTAACAGCGAATGCACCTACTTTTGGGGATTCATTCATGTATCATATTGATGCTGATCCAAACCTTGCACCACCATCTGCCTGGACAGATACATTTGGTCGATATCCCAATAGATATAATGGTAAACCGCGATTCATGAGTTGTCTACTATACTTGAATGATGATTGGGACTCGGATATTTATGGAGCACCAACTAGATTCTTAGATCCACCCACAGGAGATGTTTATGACGTCTTTCCTAAGCCAGGGAGATGCGTATTGATGGATCAAGATATAACTCACTCTGTAGTTGCTCCTAATCCAGCCGCTGGGAAAAGGCCTCGGTATTCATTGGTTTGGAAACTTGTTTTTCATCCAACTAGAGCTGAACAAGATATGAAGAAACTTTTCAAGTTGCAAGTGACCGCTGAACCAAAACTTGTAGGGAGCGCAAAAAAGACGAGTTAATCGTCACAGTTTCATTAATTCACCTTAGATATTGTAAAAAAAATAATTATATAATTTATCGCTTTAGCATATGCGACGAAATTATTACTAAACCATCCATGATTCCCGTGGATGCAAATACTGTAAGCACTATTGGAACCCGTCCTTTCCATGTATAATGTAATCTATTATCTTTGTTTGAAATAATATGCAGCTAAGCATCCATTATTCCTACCAAAAAACAATATCCGGGAAAAGATCTTTCGCATAAAACATCAATTTTTTTCTTTTTTTCTCTCTTTTGATATAATATATAAAAATTGCTACATTCATGTCTAGCATGATATGCAATTCAGGTAAAAAGGAATGTACACAATAGCGTAAACTTGATCGGCGTATTATGTCAATACCATTCCTATATAATTCAGCTGCGATATTTCCAATTGCTTATCGCTGGCGCTCATCTCGTTGCATCTTTGCCTTCCTCATTTCTTCGTGTTTCTTTCTGGCTTCCCATTCATGTACACTCGCAACACTGAATTTCATATTCAATTGATGTGCTTTCTTAATGATGGGATCTTCGAAGAAATAGTCAGCATCCATACAATGGTATGCATCCCAGCGGTCTTTGGGGTTCAAAGTCAGCAGTTTCTCGATAAGGTCAATTGCGTTATTAGTGAGCCATGACGAATTATAGAGCTGAGACCTCAGAGATTCCTTAATTCGACGCGGGTGTTCCTGTCCTTCGGCAGGTCGAAAGCTTTTCCATAGAGGGCAAGTTTGCTCTACACCAGGCCAGTTCTCTTTCGTGGGATGTCCTGCTGTTTTGAAAATAAGAGCAAGTTGTTCCGCTTCATTCCGTCCTTTCAAAAAACCTGTTCTACGGAACATTTCAGCGATGATACAACCAACACTCCACATATCAATCTTGGGAGAGTAGTGACTGTTACCTAGAAGGAGCTCAGGGGGACGGTACCACAACGTAATGACCTTTTTGGTAAGCACTTTCATGTCCCTATTCCAGCTCCTCGCAAGACCCCAGTCAGCAATTTTAAGCTCTCCTTTCTTATTCACAAGCAAATTTGAAGCTTTAAGATCTCTGTGGATGATCTTATTCTTATGCATGTAATGCACACCGTTCAACAACTGGTAAGACCAAGACTTAATATGATCTTGCGTCAATCTAATTTCTGGAGTTTCAAGGATTCCAGTCAAATCATATTCAAGGTATTCAAAAACCATGAATACATTCTTCGGAATTTCCCCATGGTCTTTGATAAAAAAAGGAAGTGAAATTGATTAGATACGTGCACAAATTTGCATAGCTGCAAAAAAGTAACAAACAGTAAGCTTGAGACTTACCCTTTGATGTAACGATCTCTTTGAGAGTTACAATATTGGGGTGATTCATTGCCTTCAAAATTTTCACCTCGCGAATAGCGGTGATTGGGAATCCATTTTCCTCTTGTTCAGTGTTGATACGCTTCAATGCCACAATGTCCCCAGTTACTTTGTCTGCACCAACAAAAACACTCCTATGTTTGTGAAGAATGAAAAGAAAATTAGCAATTCTTCTGGTAAAGACGCAGATGAAAATCTTGAGAGACTCTATGACTTACCCGTATGTGCCTTGACCAACTTGGTACTTCTTATCAAACACAGTAACATCACGCAAAGGTTTTGGGTACTTTAGGGTTGATACCACCTTACTTCGAACGTTTCTGCGAGAGCTACTAGATTCACTTGGCCTTTTATTGCAAGGACGCGAACTAGACTTTGAGCCAGGGGGTGGAGGGGGAGGTGGGCGTCGAGTTGCATAGGAATTATTAGAAGAGGAAGAACCCCTGGGTGGGGGCGGTCGTACCATCGTCACAGTGGCCGCCATACCTATTTCTTTCTTTGCTGTTTGCACTTTGATTGTACTACTCGCTCTTGACTATATAGAATAGTTCAGAAGAATTGGTTTGAGAGAAATTGTTCGTGATAACTTTGAAAATAGATAACTATATTCAGTTCACTATAGTGAACAAGCTAACATATGAAATTCCTCTTATCTACATTGGCTTAAGTTTCCATCATATTAAAAACCATGACAGACTTCTTCTCAATACTCTCTTAAACAAAGAGAAACAAGCTAATAGTATATAATACAAAGACAATGGCAAAGACGCATGCATAGGTGCTGGAAACCGAACAACATTCTTGGATACCGAGCAAATTCAACTGGGTTCGAAAAATTGTTCTCACCTTCTCGCGTTGTCCGTGTGAAAGTAATACTACGATTCTACGTGAACGGGAGAAAGTCTACGCGGTTTCGAAGACTTTCGTTCAGATACGCCTTTTTCGTAAACCGAAAAACCTGCTCTAGCCACAGCGTTGTCCACTCTCTAACTTCAGTCTCCGTAATTTCTTCTCGGTTGCGTCCAAAGAAAGATGAAATAGTCACAAGTGCTAATCAGGGGGATAAGCAACTGTGATGACCTTGAGGAGGTTGAATGAGGGGGCAAAGCCAAGAAAGGGTGGCTGAGCGGCAGGTTGGTGAGGACAAGATTAAACCGCTTCGGTCTAATCTATGTAGAAATGTTATCCCAAATAGAATTTTAAAATTACAGATACTATACGAGAATTGTACAGACTTTAACTCCAATGCATGCTTGCGTAGTATTTTTGTTGAACGTAAGTTGTTCCTAAATAATATACTCACGGACAAAAAAATTAGTTAGACGACCAATTCGGGATAAAACCATTTCATCAAGCGGGAATGGTCAGCAATACTTCCTTCTATTGTTTTGAAAGCTCAAAGAAACTTCTAAAAATATATCCTGATGACGGTTCCCTAAATGTTTTAACCTGAAATGAATTCGTTCTCTCTAGAGAGAGAGCACTTACGTTCATTAGTACACAACAACAAGGTTTGTAATCAATAATTATTATTCTTTTTTATGACTCCTGTAACCTTTAATTATTTACTTAGACCTATGCAATGTTTGTTGACAACAAACAGGCGTTTTAATCTTGAAACCTCCAATATCAGCAGGTTTGGGTTCTCAAATGATGCAGAAGATTAGAATATTGACTCTTTTGAATAATAATCCATAAAGCAGCAGATATGATTTGCCTCCTTCACTGCTTTATAAGTATGAGAGGAAAAACCTCTAATAAGGACTAAGTTGATGATTCGAAACTGCGAAATGAATCGATTTTTGTCTACATATTTTCTGGCGATCTCTGTCGGGAAGAGTTTGAATAAATGAATGTGGCTCTTCTAAAACTTGAATATGATGAATAGTGAATTATAAGAATAGTTTCAAACTCAAAAAATAATTAATGAACATTGTCACAATCCTAACACGAAAAGTTCAACAAATTCCATTTTATTCAAAAGTTGTTGACTACTGCTGTCATCTTTAAGTCGTGAGTCTCGTTTGCCCTCAGTGCGTCATTTTTCAACTTTTATTCTTTTTTGTTTTAATTTGTCGTGTCGGACGGAGTGTTCTCAATTTTTATTGTATAGTACCACTGACAAAATATTGATTTGAAGACAGCATATTATGTGCAAAAGGATACCTTTATAAACAGGGCAAAGGTTATTATTTTTAAATGAATGTTAACCTGTTTGAAAATGCATTTGAATGTAGAGATGAACCCACCACCAATGACAATATTTTATTGAGGCAACTAAAGTGGATATTGAAACTGAAAAGTCACTTCTATTGAGTGGAATAGGAGCTGCACCATCGAGATCAATACATTGAAGTAATACCGAAAATTATACTGTTCCTATCATGTATTCGAGAGAAGATATCCCAACAGCTTTGGAATGCAGCCAAAACAGTCGGTCTCCTTACAGTCATAATCCACTGAATAAATAAAGAAACTATTGATAATACGTTCTCTATTTTTTAATCTTCCACTTAAAGTGAAAAAAAGCCATTTCCTTTCGCACCTCATTTAAATTCAGGGTCTGAATTCAAAACTCAATTTTTCCTTCCACTGAACCTCTAGACCAAAGAAAGAGCCTCCAAATCACTGCACGAAGTGAAGGCAAGAAAAGAAGATGGCCAGAGAGTCCACTGGATTTCAGAAAAAAAAACAGGAAAATTGATGGAAGAGGCACATCGACCGTCGTGACATTTTCTCAACCTATTAGAGCCAAAAATCATGTCCATATCTAGAAAAGGGACTCTCTCGAATGCACATACTCTTTGGACAGACGATGAAAAGTGTACGTTACGATTATTCTACTATCCACCCAATGGATGCTTAGACCTTAAAAGAATTGTCTGTCTCTGACTCCGAAAATTACGGATTGGGACAATCATACCCTTTTATTTCAACGGACAGGACAAAAGCTGCTCAAACCTGCATGATTCTACCAAGGTATCCAAAGGCCAGACTCCTGTTGATCTGGTATCGAGTTTATTATCTATAAATATGAAAGACATATTAGCGTGATGGAGTATAGTATTGGGCGTCTGTATTCAAATCTTCGTCGATTTTGAATGCTTATACTCGAAGAATATTTACACAATGCATCTGCTAGATTTTCCATATTTTATTGCGAATTTCTACCACCAATATAGGTATTCTAATATCAAACACAGAGACTATACTAAGTCGAAAGATTTAAAAATATACTCAGAATTTGCTTCTTCCATATTTTAATCGAATGAACAACCATTTTTTTCATCTGGATGTGACAAACTTTCCTTCACTTGCCAATAGCAAAAGAATAAAGGTTGCTTATATTTATTTCTCAAAGACTTCTGTTGATATTATTGTATTTTTTATCAGGTAATAAGAAAAAGATCCGATCCAAACCCCCGTCATTCTGTACAGAGTCATATCTTAAAAGCCTCATCATTCAAAGATTTTGATTTTACAATGCACCCACTTCACGTAAAAGAATATCCAAATCTCCACTTTCATCCATTGTCAAAAGACCACCCTTAGGACCTCCATCATTACAACCTCCAATAAAGTTCTTGTTGATCCAGATTGCAGGAACGGATGTGCGCCCGAGGATATCTGCCATTTCTGCACGGATAGCACCTCCATCCTCAAGAACATCTAGTTCAACAACTTTGTAAGGTTTGGATAAATTCTTCGCATCAAGGCAAGCCTTTGCCTTGATGCAGAAAGGTCATTTCGTAAAACTTAACATGACAATTGTATTATCTTCGATTAGATTATCTAGTTTGGCTCTAACTGCGGCCTTATCATAATCACCAGCAAGACTTTTGACGAGCATCTTTTTAGCGTCGTTGAATGGATTGAAAAGCATTTGCATCATCGTAGATGAGTCTGCTCGTCTGGAAACAAACGCGGCTGTTGGTTTAGGATTTACGAATGCATGAGAGCTGGTTGCATAGAGTGATACGAAGATCCACGTTAGTTTCATTTTGCAATTCACAATATTGTGTGTCCTGCTGGTTTCTTATGTCGGTCAAAAGTCAAGATTATCACAAAAAATTAGGTTCTCGTGTGTCAGAATCCTTCACGTAAATCTACTACCAAAGAATTTCATATGGAAACAAAAGGAGAAAGCTGATGCTGCTGCTGTCTAGAATTTCATATCTTGCAAAAGATTTTCTTTAAATATAAAATTGGCAAGCGCTTACAAAGAAAAACATAACTCAAATGGCAGTATTTTTTTGAAGAGAATACAATTGTTTTATTACATTATTTTATCGAAGACTTGCAAGTCAAGTTATTATATCATTGATAATAATATGATGCATTTACTTTTTCCACTCCTGACTTAAGGTCGATGCGCCGCCAAGAATGACCATTATTCCAAGAGGAAGACCCACAGAAGTTAAGAATATTTTTTCAATGTAATCGCTTTGCTGTCCACCCACTTTCCCATGTCCCCGAAGGTGAAAGATACTGGAGAAGGAACAGCTAATGGCTCGTCTTTGCAGTGCACGCCCAGCTCGTGATAAAGGAGGCATTCTTTGCGATTATAATTGATATTTGATATACTTCCTACTTTCAACCCGATTTTGATGAGTTCGTTCTTGTAATAGAGTATTTTAGGATAATTTTGTTGCCAATATTCAATAAGTGCTTGTGACTCACCCTGCTGTTTTGAAGAATAATAAACAAATGGATTCAACTACCTTAGCTCTAGTCCTTCCCGTCTTTCTCTTCGTGTGATTGCATACTGGGATACGTAGCATTTAATGTAATTTTACATCCTCCTTTTCCTCCCCTTCAAATATTCTTCAAATTCAAAAGAAGAAATAAATTTGTCGTGTATTGTCTGCTAGTGTTGATTCCATCCATTTGAATTCTTAGAATTCATCATCAGCTATGCTTCATACAAATGGAAGAAACTCCAGATTGAATTTATTTCCAATACCCTGTATCCCAAGTGATGGAAATTGATTTGTTGAAACTTTAGTTTGGGGTTCCTTACAAAAAATCTTTGAGGGTGTTGGATTGAATATAAATTGTTGGAAATATAGCAAAGATAGTTTCGTTCGGCGATGGCGTCGAGAGTGGAGTCAGCAGGCATAATAAGCAGAAGAATACCCAGAGAAGTATATCATACCTGGGAGCCGCACGCAGTAACATAACAATGAGATAATAATAATGAAAGAATGAGATTACATGATCTCATTCTATTAAGATAAGAAATATTGTAAGACACTTATTGCTCAATCCAATTGATTTACCTTAGTTATCTAGAAGATTAGGTCTGATAGAAGTCGACGATTGATAATCTCATCATAAATGAAAACTTGTATGCACATTATCCCTCCTATCTTGTATATTTATATTTATTATATTTGTATCATTGTTCACTTCTTTTTTTTATCGTCTTTTTTTTCAAATCTTGCCAATCGTGCCTTTCTAGAGTCCTCTACAGTCACTTCCGAACTTTCACTCGTACTCCCATCTGCGTTCCCAAGCACATGCCCTCTTTCCCTCTCAAGCTCTTCTAAACTTTTTCCTATCATTGTCACAGAATACAACTCATATACTAACAAAGCAAGCAAAGCAAATAAACCTATCTTGCTCTCGAATGATAATCCATTTTTAGAGCTTAATTCTTCCTGTTGTCGCTTTTGTTGACTCCCTTTTAGTTTTTCTTTCAAACGATCACGAGCGAGTTCATAGTCTGTCTTGGCATAATCTGGTCGTTCAATGTTGTGTTCATCCCAATAACGTTGTGACCGAGGCGCTGTTGCAGCGGTTTCTCGACCTTTTTGCAGTTGTTGTTTTTGCTGTTCAGGACCTGCTGTCCATTCCACTCTTGTGCAGGATGCGATGGAATTCAGATTATGAGCTAGAAGAACACTTAAGATTATGATGATCGCATTTAATTTTTCTTGTAGACTTTGAAATCGCATTGCAAGGCCGGGTTCGGAGAATCGGCAGCAAAGGATATTCCACAAGATAGAAAAATACCAACCTACTTGTAAATGGTTTCTTAGCTCAAAATAATTGTATTGTTTTAGTGATTCGTTTGTTGCAAGGAGACAAATTTCTACACGAGATAAATAGTGAAAAAAACATAAGGCCTGTACTATGCCTGCTCACTTTATATTTATTTTGACTTGTCAACAAACGAAATACAATGAAAGTTAACATCTATTTTAAATCAATTCTTCTGTTCCGAATTGCATTTCCATCACATTAAAAAATAAAAGCTTACATTGTTTCCTTATCCTTCTTATTATGCATATATTCAATTTAAAATTTTAGCATATAGTATGTTGATCTCGCATCATCATAACTTGCTTCATGTTGTGATAAATAACACACAGCATTTTCTATTTGTCACGCCATCACTTTTGGTCGCATATCCTATTCTAAAGTCTCCAAGTTTCTAATCAATTTTATATTGAAACCTACCTACGTCAAAATACAATTGAAACCACAAAATGTTTTTGAGAACAACATTAACCCTTCATCTATTTATTATTGCTAAAATAAAGAAGAGTGATAGATCGAATCAACAACATGACGGTCGAGAAAGCGAAAGAACTCAAGTCAGAACGAAAAAAAAAGAAGAAAAACAAAAAGAGAGACGATGCGATTGTATCTTCGCCCGATAGATACGTCAAAGAAGTGGAGCAAAAGAAGAGAAAGAGGAAAGATGAAGCTTCGCATGAGTCCTCAGATGACATGAGACGTATAAAAAAAGACAAAAAAACAGCTAAAAAAAATAATGTGCTAGAAGACAAAATAAAAGTGCATAATAAAAATGATTTGAAACTGAAAAAGCAAATGAAAAAAGAGCAAAAAAAGGCGAGGAAACTAGCCAAGAAAGAAAAAAAGAGAAAAGAAATTTCACAATCATCACCAGAGAAAAAAAATAAGAAAATTGATAATCCTCATGAATTACCTGGTATTGTGACATCATCGGCAAAGTACCCCGATGATGATCCCAATGCTTATGAAGATACTAATGGTGTAACACTCCTCCTTTTTTATCAATACGTAGAACCTCCATGGACGCCATCTGAATATCAAAAGGCCCTTCAATTTGGTGAAGAAAGTGCTTCTTCTTTCGATCTTACTGGTCGCATGCGTATTGCAAGGGAAGGATTCAATTGTACCCTCACCGGAACATTTCACAACATTCGTTCATGGTGTACTAAACTACGCACCTTCTCGAGACCGCATTTTGAGCAAACGGAATTCAAATTAACAGATCATTTACCAGATAAACAACGATTTCCCAAACTCAATTGTTTTCATGTTCAAGAACTTGTACATTATGGTTTGACCGGGAGTGCAACTCCTGATATAGATAAAACAGGTGTGCATTTAGAACCGCAGGACTATCATAACAAGATGAAAGAGGATGATACTGTCATAATCGATGTGAGGAATCATTATGAAGCAGCGATAGGACATTTCAATCCACCAGAGGAAGGAGCTCAAATGATTGATCCTAAAATGAGAAAATCGACTGAGTTTCCAATTTGGTTGGATAAACCGGAAACGAAAAAAAAATTAAAGGGAAAACAAGTTCTAATGTATTGTACTGGAGGTGTTAGGTGTGGTAAGACTATTGTAAATTTATTTGTGTCAAAGAGATGATCTTCTTTTAATCTTTTCTTCTATTTTTCATCGATATAACTACAGAACGTGCCTCCGCATTATTGCGATATAAGATGGAGACGGAAGAGGATGTTAAGAGTTTGAATATTAAAGGAGTTTATCAATTGCAAGGCGGTATTGACAAATACTTCAAAGATTTCCCTGGGGGTGGATTCTGGAGAGGGAAAAATTATACATTTGATAAGCGTTTTGCACATGCTCCACCCAAAGCTACAAAAGAAATTGAAAAGTCATCAGGTGATTCAAAAAGTGAAACATCCGCTCTTGGTAGATGCGAAGCATGTGCCAAACCTTGGGACATGTACAGAGGAAAGAGGAGATGTCCGACTTGTGGTGTCCCATCCCTCATATGCAAAGAATGTTTTGACAAAGATGCTAATAAAATTAAAAAATTAGACAAAAGCATTCGTTGCGTGCTTTGTGTTGAACAAAGTATTACCTCTAAAATGCAAATAAAGCAGGCGGAAATTTTAGAAATGGAACAATATGCTTTAAAGCAACGAGAAAAATTGAAGAAACAAGCTTCAAATGGAAAGTCAAAGAAAAGTCCAATGAGCAAAGATAATCAATTTAACTCTAAAGGAGAAAATCTCAATCCTGAAAAGATCACTCGTCTTTTCGTAAAAAATATGTGTGTCAAATCTATGGACGAGACAACTCTATGTGAAGCACTCCCAGGAATAACTCACATACAATGGCTATCAGACAGGGTAACAGGAAAATTTTATGGTTCTGCATTTGTTGAAATGAAGACGCCTGAGGATGCAGAAAATGCAGTCTCGAAAGATGGATCAATAGTGCTCGGTCGCCCTATCAAAATCAAACTCCAGAGAGCTGACGGCAAAGATAGATGGCCTCCACCAAATTGCACGGTCATTGAATAATACATGAAATATATTTGTTTGGATCGGAATGAGGTAAACGAACAAAAAACGAAAAACATAAATTGAGTATTGAAGTACTTTAGATTTTTTTATCAAAGCATTATACCATTCTATCGAATGGATGTTGAATCATAAACATGCAAGATTTTGTCGTCTCTTTCCAGTCATACAATTGCATGTTTTATGTGAAGGAACATTTGTCCAAAAATCTAACACCATCATGAATTCAAAATGTTTTAGATTGAAGGGAAGAGAATCTTACGAAGAATTCTAATGCAGTCATAAAATCACTGAAATATGATTGTGTCTTTGTGAAAAATAAAATATCTCAAAATCATTGTGGAATAAACCGACATGTTCTTAATTGATTTCTTTTATTTGACAGTTGTGAAAATTATAATAATGAACCAAATTCCTTGTGAAGACCATTAATGAAAATGGATTACTTGTTCAAATATATATTTATTACGTCATTCCAATTCAATTAGAGACTTTATCTTATTTCAATCGATCCTTTCTTTAAGTGTTTCACTAAGTAAATATAATACAATAATTCTTGCGTACGTTCAAACTATATTAGCGTAAATGAAAGATTGTCAGGCTCTCCCTAGAAACTCAAGCCGAACGAGGGGATACAGCAGTCAACCTCCGACAACAACTTCATCTTCCTTCTCTTTACTGCAAGCCTTCATTCCATATCTTTACAGTTTCATTTCCATAACGAAATGTCTTCTACGTTGCGATATGCCGCACGCAAAATAAAGTTCAGCCAAATGAAGAAGAACATCACTCAAACCCCCCTACGAAGAAACATGGGGATGCAACGTGTCATGGACGGCATGGACAATCCAGATCCTCCTCCCGCGCATACTCTTGACGCTGTACCTCCCCCCGAGTATTGGAGTAAACCCCCAGCTCCCGAAACTGAACCCATGGCACTGACACGATCCTCCGTGAGCAGTGCGTTTCTGGTAACACCTAGCGGTGTGTCCGACAAGGAATATGCAAAATTGACACCCACAGGAGGGATTGTCCACGGAGCTTTTGGCGAATTAGATACTGAAAAAGTGCAGGGAATCCCACTAGAATATTTGGCCTTGTTGGGCCCGTCTGCCGAAGGAGCAGCTGCTGTACGCTCTATGTCATCTGAAAAGGGAACTCTTCTTGTCTTTGGAGCATCTCAACCTGCTGGTATGTCTGCTGTGCAAGTAGGTGCGGCGGCTGGCCATGCTGTTGTAGCTGTAGTAGGAGGAGAGCATTCTGGAAATGATAACATATGTGATGTTGTGAAAGGACTTACGAAGGAACCAGGTTTTATGGTTCCTGAAGAATTGGCCATGGTGAAAAAAACCTTTCAAGATTTAGTCTCTGAAACCCTGTCACCCCCAGAATCAAAACTTGATTCGGATACGTATTTATCCGATTTTCATCAAAATCTTTTGGATTACATTGCTACATATCCGGACACTCTCCCAGCTGCTGTAGATAAGGAAGAATTAATGTTTGATGGAAAAGATAAGGATCGTACTTATTACCGTGAAAATATGGAAGCCTATCTTTCTCAATTTCCTAAGGGTGCATCTAGTATCCCCGAATCAGAATTACTATCCAAATTTACCAAGGAGCAATATGCACTTTACAAACAAAAATTTGGTGTTCAAACGACTAGTGTGATTAGTGGAGAATCGACTCCTGATTTTGAACCCGTGGATTTGGTGAAACAAATGGTACACCATCCGGAATCTACCTCAGATTTGAATTCTTCCTCCTTTGATTTTTCTATTCTTGATAAAACAGAAATTCCATCAGATTCCTCTGGACCTATCGTTGGAGCAATTATTGCCGTCACACCCTATCTCCAACAGGCCTGTGAGGCCGTCGATGCTGCCATGTCCATGCGCGAAAAAGCAGAAGCACTTCAATTCCTCCCAGTTCCTGAACGAAATGCGTTTGCTGCCATGTGTTCAGTGTCTGGCCTTGCTAAGAAACACGGAGTACCAACCATTGTCGTAGGAGGTTCTCTTCCAGGACTGGAAGGTGTATCAGTATTACCGGAAGATGTAGATGCGGCACTTTCATCCATGGATGTGAAGGAAGATGGAAGTTCAGATTTGAATCATTTCGTACAGGTTTACCGAGCGGGTGATTTCCCTATTTATGAAGACTACGCTGTACATAGGGCGACGGAGGTTTTAGCAGGACCTCGTCAGATTGTGGTTACGAAATAAATGACTACATACATAGATGGAGCTTCGATGCAATCAATCGATTGGAATACTTATCAATCGTATAATAATGATATTTTAAAAAGTAACTCAAAACAATATAATGGTCTTTGCAAATGTTCGTTTGTTTTTCGGCGTTTGAGTTTTTTTGTAAATTATTTTACTACTTTTCTCTAATTGAAAGCGAAAGTACTTATTGAGAGTTTGCTTACTATCAACCTATTACGAAAATATGAGTAATTTTATGTCACAAATCTTGTCCAAGATGTCCTTGTATTATTACATGAAGGAGATATTTTTATCATTCATCGCTACATTTTTTCGTAACTTGAAATTATATTCAGCACTTTCTACAGGCTATGCAATCGATTGAAGTAAGAATTCCAAAATCATTTTATATTTATAATGAGTGAATGCGCACAAAAGTCACGAATACCTATATCAATTTTGGAGGAAGGACGATCGACAAAATTAAGCTTAGTAGAGTGTTTTTTTCCTTCTTTATGTAAGATTTGAAAACTTATTTTTTCATACGTTACAAATTAAATTCAAGCTGGGAATACTGGTGCCAATCTCTCACGTTGCTGAAAGAAAGCAACGAATTGACAGCCTTCTTAATCGTGTTCCACCTAAAGTGATTCCATCGAAATTTGTTTCAACTGCTGTAAACAATCTTAATTTGTCATGAAAAAATGATTGCCATGTGATGATAATGTATTCAACTTTATATTGTGCACCTGCAACTTGTAGAAAATAAAGGTATGTTTTATAAGAGACATAAATTAGAATAATAATTCATTGAAAATCAACAAAGAAAAGATGTGAGAGTGACAAAACGATGATACTTTTTAAAAACACAGCATTTTCAATCGTTTTTGCTATGTAGGAGGTCATTTTTACGGGGCCGGATTGAATCAAATAAAACAGGATTGTGCAAACGATATGAATACCTAAGTAAAGTAAAGTAAAGGTATGTTCCAAAGTTTTTCTGTGTGACAAACGTATGTCTGAAACGTACTTACCGTAGGAAAACATGCTCCATCGCTGCATTCATTCTTTTTTTAGTTATGGATAGGTACACGGATTTGACATTGCATTTTTACGTCACAACTAAAGAATTATTTAAAGCTCACTTATCAACGATATTTGACTGGCTTGCAAAGAACAGTGTTGGTTTCCCTTTTCCTAAAAGAATACAAGCCAATCTGACAATTCAAAAATACATGGAAACACCTACTGTATTGATAAAAGCACAATGGGAAGGAGAAATTCAAGGGGGAGCACTACAACTGCGTCCATGTCTGACCCCAAAGCAAATCCTTATAATGTAGCTCCACCTTCGAAACCTGGTACCAAAAAGACTACCAAACAGAAAAAAAAGATGAAACCGAAAAAGGCATCGAAAACTTCAAAACCAGTAAAGCACATAACCGCAAGAGCTGATTCTCTGTTAAAGAAGAAATTGAGGAAAGGTATGACTGCAAAAGAATCTACATCTGAAATTCAAAAAGAATCCAAAACCAACACGAAAAAGAAAAAGAAGAAGGAAAAGAAAAAGAAAAAGTTTGATTACAACCTCCCCGACTTGGACAAGCTTTCACCTAAATTACTTGTAACTTCTAAAGCACCCTGGTATCGAGCGGAGCATCAAGTTAGGTTTGCAAACAGTCGTAAATGTTCAGATGATTGGTCTCATTGTAGCTTGAGTAGCAAACATTCGGAAGATGACGAGGAAGAAGGTATAAGAAAAGATAACGAGGCAAATTTCAAATCCATCAAGGACAAAAAATCAAAAGAAAAGTATAAAGTACATCCACTATCACCGACATCAATTCTTTTTCTTGATGAAGAAATTCATTCCTTGTGTACCTATGCAAGATTGACTCGATCTGAAATTCAAGCTCGTTATCAAATACAAGAACATGTTTTAAATGTATGTCAAATGATTTTCCAAAAACAAGAGTCTAACACAAATAATCCATATAAGAAGAATTGCCAAAATCGGACACCAGAGAAGGAGGTTAAAGTCACTACATTTGGATCTTTTGCATCTTTAGAAGTTAGTATTTTTGCCTCGGATATAGATTTGGCGCTGTGGAATATAATTGAAACAGATATTTGCTCTGACAAAGAGATTGAAAACAAAAAGAAAATTAATAAAAAAAGAAACGCCACAGAAATAGCAAAAACTCAAACATACCAACAACGGCACAATGAAAGAGTTCAGAAATGGATGGATGTCCTCAAAAAGGTTGAAGAAGAAAAAAAGGATGAAGAGACATTTATGAAGGATAATGTCAAGGTAGAAAAATCACAAGAGCAACAGGAATCAAAAGGAATACTTTCATATGATCTAAATGAAAACATAGTCGCTGATGCCAGTCTTTTTGTGATTGATGATAAACCTGACAAAGCAATCTTTTCGGAAAATGAGAATGAATCAAAGACAATTGATTCTGGTGAAAACAATGGAAAATCTGCAAAATCAGCAATTGAAATAGAAGGCAGTAGTGAAGACAACATATCGAATGACTCTTCCTCTGTGGAAGTTATTGAATGCTCCGTCAATGGTGGTGAATCAAGTGATGAAGATAGAGCTGATAAACTTGAATCCTTTGTGAAAATAAACAAAGTTTTACCACCGCCTTCTCCTGCAGCATCGGACATATGGCCAAGCGGTACTGATAGTGACAGTTGCAGTAGTGCAGAAGTGTATCTTGGGAATGATGATGATGATGTTGAAGTTTCATGTTTTGTGGATGACCCTGAATCAACACAAGAAAATGATGAATTGAATAAATTCGGAATTCAGCATTCTCAAGCATCTTCAGATCCGCAGCGTGTGAAGCCTCTACTAAAGTTTGGTCCCCAAGGCAAAACTAGGGAGTTAGTCGTAAAGGCATTGACAAAAATTGGGAAAAATCTGAACAAAACTGCTCTTGTTCAAAATCTCTTCGTTAGAAAACGAGCTCGTGTACCAATAATCAATCTTACCACTCGTTCAGGCATTGATTGTGATATAGCCCTTGGCGGGCATAACGGTACAGATACAAGCAAATTTGCAGCAATATGGATCAAACGCCACAACGCTTTCGCAACAGTTGTTATCTTACTCAAATTGTTATTAAGACAATCAGATCTGGATAAACCATTTACAGGTGGCTTAGGAAGTTATAAACTATACGTTCTTGTGGCGCACCACTTACAAAAACACTTGGCACTTGGTGGCAGTGACAAACCTGGAGATATTTTTCTTTCGTTCTTATTTAGATATGGTGGGCTCCAAACACCCTATGATGGACCATATAGCAAAATTATTACTGAGCTTAAACAAGAAATGATTGTGAGTTCTGACCACGGCGGTATGGCCGACATGTCATCAGTATTCAAAATCGAAAATATTGTAAAGTTATTTGGCTTGTGTTACGAGCGTCTTGTGAATCACTATAAAAAAGACAAGAAGAATACAAGAAATTTGTCGTACATGACGAATATCATAAAACGAAAGCAACTCCAAACTGAACGTGATTTATCCTTTCAAGTTTCCAAGCGTTGTCAAAATTACTCTAACACCAGAAGTGTACCAAAAAAGGGGTTTTCTTTCAAACAATCAAGGAAGTTGGATCTAAAAGTCAATGCGAAGGGAAAATCGAAGCAACCGAGCAAAAAACCTAAAAGAAAGAAATTGAAAATAGTTCCATCAGTTGCTGATAGTTCATGCAACAAAGATGACAATGAAGCCAAAAATATAATGGCAGGGTACGGACTAAAAGAGGGAGGGGATGGAAAATTGGTACCCATTAAAATTAAGAATTAAATGCAAATCTATGACACAGTGCAGATTACACGAGTGCTAAATATAGAGTATCTGGTTTATAATTGTACCAAAATACCAAAACAATTTTTTTACATCAATATTTGCATATATATTGTTTTTTCGATTACCTACCAAGAAGAGGCCCTCCTTGGAACCACTTTCGAATTGTAACAACTTGGAAACCAGTAACAGCGATAAAAAAAGCAGTTTCCATTAGAGAGCCTAAAACCATACGCGAGTGTGAATGCAAATTAATTTCTTGATGATTTTCAAGACGATGTCTTTCTTTTGTTTGTCTGGACTTTATCTCAATCAACAATTTGTGCAAATCTTGAATATGGCTCTTCGCCTTCTCAAGATCTTCTTCTTTCGCAGCAGTATCAGCTCCTACAAACACAGGATTGGTTAATTCTACTACAGTCTCAATCGATGGAACATGACCTGTTTCATCTAAGTCGCCATTTTCAGAAGACTTTCTCATGTCCATTTCAATAATGACCTCTGTAAAAAATGTGTATGCAGAACATGTGTAAATCAATCAGGTACCTCGGAATCATTTCTTAATCAAATCATGTTACTAGGAAACTCACCATTGTTTACAGCATGAGTACAAACACGATACCAACCAGGTGATGTAACCTGAACAGTTCTCAAATGTGGTTCACCTTCTTCTCTCATAAGTTGCTGCTTTTCAGCATTATTTCGATCAGCAAGATACATTTCTCTCTCATCTCTGCGTCTGTCGTCAACTTGATCGTCTTCCTCATCATCTACTCCATCTGCATATTCATAATTCTCAAAATCGACCTTGTCTTCAATATATAGATTTCCTTGTTTATCAACAAAGTGGCGTTTTTGTTTTCCTACCATATCAATAGGAAAACGTTTTCCTGCATTATACTTCATCACATATGAGTTAATTTCTTTAGCACTGTCTTTTATTTGTGGTGGAGCAACAGGCCCCTCAACGATCAAATTAGCCTTCAAAGGAGAACCATGAGCAATGAACAAAGCCCCAGTTAAAAACTCGTCTGCCTCTAACTTATCGTAAAGACATTCTTTGGCCCATCTATTTACGGTGTAAGTAAGAGGAACTGAATACACACAAGGAATGGTGAGGCACAACGCTATTAGAGTTGCGAAAGTAGTCTTGCATGACCATCCTTGTGCTTGTGAAACTTTTGGGTTCCGTTGAAGTTGCATTGTTGTTAAATGCGAATATATAGAGCGTTAGAAAGATTTGAAAATGAAAACACTATCCTTTTGAAATTTTGTGGAACTTGGGACGAAGACCTCCACAGCTGTAACAACAAAAGCGGGAAACAAAGCAAGACTGTTTGCCTTTTTTATAAAGTGCTCTACGCGAGATAGAGACCATCTGTGCTTAAATGGGAGATCCAAAATGTTTCTCGTATGTACGCTTGTATTGACAACATGATGAGCCTCCAATCGACTCTGCTGTAACAAGTTATTGATTTCAAATTGCCATCGAAAATCTACGTGCTACGTGGACAAAATAAATGTTATGTTTGAAAACTTACTCGTGCATTTTGTGAGTGAAATAAATAAAATTGTATTACAAAAGTTTATGCTCTCCAGAAAAGTAAGTTGATCATTCATGAAATAGATCCAACAAAAATGTTTGAGGATGAACATCCTAACACCAAACCATTTTAGGAATGAATCCAAAAACAAGCGTATATAGGGCTTGATTTTGAGTTACTAATAATGTAACAAAAAGCGAACAAAGGATTTTGTATCTGCTTGTCATATGCCTTAGATAAATTCATACATTCATTTTGCCATTTGGAATCGTGAGAAAAATGTCAAATTCAACAAATCTCTCATGGACACTACCGAGGAATATTTGACATCGAGAGCCTTTTTCTTACATGAAAAATCTAGGCTACACCAATTAGTAAAAAAAAGCTGTAGATTCTTAAGAGGTGCAGTACTTATGTGCATTTCATGATTGAAGATGTGATGTCAATATTGTGTTCCTGTTTGGATTGTGAAAATATTATGAATGGGAAAAACCAAACCATAAAATCTTGTACAAGCAATAAAAAATTTACAATGTCTGTATGATTTAATTTAGTTCTCCCGACTACTAACGAGCAGAAGGATACATTTTTCTTAGTTCTGAAATCCTGCTAGAGACTCTTTTATATATATCTCATGCAACTAGGTCAAAACAAAATCGTTACATCAGCCAAAAATCAATTCTGGAGAAAAGACTATTTTGATGACAACGAATACTTCCTGATTTTTAAAATAGATTTGCATCAACTTAACGAAAACGGCAATGCAATCAACAAAACACCACTGTCATACACAGTGATACGCGTACAAGAATATAATGAATAAATGCATTAAATCATTATTTATGTGTCGTATATATTATTAAATAATTATATTAATATATGATCTGATTCAGATCCATGTTGAAGCACAAGACTCAAATGTATCCCTCCAGATCAGAGGCCGACATACTCAAAGAATGCCAGAGAACATTGGTACAAGTCGTAAAGATACATATCAAAGTGAGACGTGTTCCAAGAGAGAACAGCTCACAGTTGTATTTCAACAATGTAGTGCTTGACCAGCACAACTTTGTACTTACCTTGATTTGGTATACTCTACAAAGAGCTACTAGAATAATGTAATGATGGTGTAGGTAACATATTATAATTGTAGTTAAATTAGTATACATAGTATGTAGCAATTTGGCAAAATGCCAAGTTACTATTTAATTCACAATTTGGTATACACACCAACAAACAACCCCCCAACACCAACATACCCAACCAGTGTATTTCGTTGAGACCTATCTCCAGCATAGGTCACCACGGCATCCCCAACTAATACCGAACCTAGCAGTACTTTCTGCAAATCATATGGCTGATAAATGTGCTGATATCAATTTTTCTGCAAACTTTTCCTGTCCACAAAAATATTTTTGTCATTTTTTACAACCCCCTTCCAAACTTCGTTTTTCTATCCAATGATCTGGCCAAACAATAGACAAACAACTAAGTCCATTTCTGAGAGATCAATTTAAGAAGGAACTCAAAAAACGACTTCAAACCAAACCAACCCAAGGACTTCTATGACAACTTCAACCACACTCAACCAATTCATGGGAGGGAATTTATGCTTTTCCAGAATGGTTTCGGTTGCTTTGTGGGCTTTTCCGGACCCACACGAGATGCCTGTATAAATCAAGCTTATACAGAACTGGATGCATAAAACATTATCAAGCCACATTTGAAACACCATCCGCAAATACGCTTCATAATCTCAAAACTAAACAACAAATACATATTCTAAAACAATGTGCATGATGCAAAACGTCACACACACCTGGTGATTGAAAGCACATGCTACTAGCTTGTAACCACCCAGCAATTCTATCATTCCGAATGAAAATGGACAAATTATTCAACATGAAACAATTACAGAGGACCAATTATTTGAATACTTTTGGAGATGAACAATTTACTATCTCTGCTATACACAACATGAATAAAACATTCATTGATCTTGGCACATCACACATTGGCAAGCTAAAACAAAACTCAACAACTTGCACCTACCCAAATATCAAAACAATATTAAACCTATTCCACTGTAAATCAATACAACAATGCTTCGACAAAAATAAACCAATACGTCCACTTATATTTGGCATGCCAACATTCAAATCAACGATATCGAAAAACGACAACACTATTGGAATCACAGACGCAATTTGGTTGGGACTCATACCAACTAAATTAAACAACACCATGGTCGATATTTACACCCGTCTATCCCAAAGATCATCAAACATACAATTTCGTGGCAAAATTCTCAAACTATGTTCCAATCTTTGGAAATAAATAAAAGACATGATAAAGGGAAGTGCAATAGGAATTCATAGGATAATCACTCCAGCTAGCAAATCCTTTACAATTTTTTTACGCGAAAGATGCAAACTAGAAAAACAATTAGTTTCACACAAAACAAAGAGAATTAGAAGAGAAAAATCCAAGCACACCTACTACAGCAAACCGCAAGAGAAAGAAAATAAGACCCAATTACATACACAATTACCCAACCCACCAAAAATATGCCAAGGAATTTCGTGCCAACTACCACACAAATGTTGGAACACACTAAGAGAATTTAATCCTAGCACAATAAATTCACAAAATAGAATCTGTGGCAGGTGCATCGCCCATATGACATTTATACGCTACTGCATCCAAGTCCTTCACCGAATATCAATTAACACCAATCTTCATTAACAATTTACACAACTACTCAATTTTTTTGACACAGCTAACCTCTTCTCGCAACCACCCCCTGCATTCTTTAGCATTTTGCTCATAACTCACAAGTACACAAAAAAGACTACAAGAACAAAAACCCTGGACATACATAAAACTGCTTTTAAAATATTAATCACAGCGTTTTTAATGAAAACAGGAGACAATCATCCCCACTAAACAGGTTGGAAAATGCATTAACCATCTTACAAAACATGGTAAAGAAACACTCATATTCAAATTGCAAAATAAAACATCCCGTACATAACAAGGATGAACAGATTGTGTTACCAACTACAACCACCAAGGTGGAATCAATCAATCCATCAACAACACCTCCTATTAACCAAGCAACCTCAGAAAATAATCATCCATAGAAACCATTGCTGTCAGGGAAAATTCAAACTTATGCGGTAAAACCAATCTAAAATGGATCTGCACCAACGGCTGTCTTCTGCCTGGGCACATCATGAAAACCTTTGTCAATCTGCTGAGGCTCAATAATCAACAGAATCCTATTTATATTGCCACATCAGCAGCATCAGACACCATCAACAACACCTCAGATGATTGGACATTCTTTTCCAGAATTTTTGGAAGAAGACACAACTCCATCACTTCTCGAAAACGAAACGGCCTTTATTTAATACCTCTATACTCAGGTATTGCATCTCTTGGCCATTTGACACTTGCTGTAATACATAAACAACAGCAATCCTGCTCTGGATGGATAATTGATTCACTGGAAGGTGATTCTTCAACTTCTTCACAAGCCAACATCATAAAAAACTGTTTCTCATCATCAAGAATTAATTTTTCTTGGCATCCATGCGCCGTCACACCACAAACATAAATAGAATGTGGACCACACACAATAAAAGCGATGCACCAGATATCCCATGAATTCTCAGTATCTCCAAATGATATATACACATCAATACATGCAGCTCTACACCCTTGCAACAACTCACAACAATACTCCCCGCAACTAATACGAGCTTCAGTTACTTCAACTTTTCGAAAAATCTACAACACTATCCACCAACCATCACCAACACCGCCCACATCACAACATTCTACACAAAACTACAATCAGTCACCAGTGCAAAACGAACCCAATAATGAAAAGCGCTAACGCATCACAATTTCAATCCCATATAATTTAACTCCACTAACCCTTCTCTCTTTCTCACCATAGCATAT
>Ga0209092_10000227_pt1 | contig 53277 bp, 46 predicted proteins | sample FraStrMetagenome_FD_187446 | JGI IMG/M metagenome (GOLD analysis project Ga0209092, IMG submission 187446) | Marine eukaryotic phytoplankton communities from Arctic Ocean - Fram Strait ARC3M Metagenome (SPAdes) (version 2) | ecosystem: Environmental > Aquatic > Marine > Oceanic | place: Fram...
AAGAATAAGTAAAAGAAGGCTTCACAAACGTTATGGTTTATTTGCTGGAATTGTAATTGATATTTTTTATGATCATTATTTAGCAAAAAATTGGAATGATTACTCCGCCATTCCTCTTAAAATTTATGTAAATTCAGTCTATAAATTAGTAAATAGTTATAAAGAAATTTTACCAGAAAAAACAATTCAAATGATTCCTTACATGGTAAAATACAATTGGCTGTACAACTATAAATATAAAGAAGGAATTAAAAGTGTTCTTGAGGGAATGAATAAAAGAACTAATAATAAGGGACAAATAGATTTGGCTATTAACGATCTTAGAATACTAGATCAATATATTGAAAAAGATTTTAAATTATTTTTTGATGATTTACAAATTTTTTCACATCAAAAAATTAAAGAATTACAACTACAAAATACACATTCATGAAAAAAATAACACTTATATTTATTATTAGTATGTTAATAACATCCTGTAATCAGGAGTTGAAAAATGTTAGTGAAGTAACAGGTTTAGTTACAGAAAAAGCAATGGTGGTTTCTGCACGTGTTGAAGCTTCTAAAATTGGAACAGAAATTTTAAAAAAAGGGGGAAATGCATTTGATGCCATGATGGCTACAGAATTGGCATTAGCTGTTAGTTATCCAGTTGCTGGAAATATTGGTGGTGGAGGTTTTATGGTCTACAGAAAAAATGATGGTGAAATTGGTGCTCTAGACTACAGAGAAAAAGCTCCTTTAGCTGCCTCTAAAGATATGTATCTAGATACAGAAGGGAATATTATCAAAGGCAAGAGCACCTCTGGCGCAACTGCTGTAGGAGTTCCTGGGACTATCGCTGGTGTATTCAAAGCTCAAAAAAAGTTTGGTGTACTCTCTGTTCAAGAAATTTTGGCACCCATAATTGCATTGGCAAGAAAAGGAGTTGTAGTTACTAAAAAACAAGAAAAAAGAATTCTTAGACATAAAAAAGCTTTTAAAAAAGTAAATAAAGATTCAATTATTTTTCTAAATCATTGGAAAGAGGGTGATACCATAAAATATATAGCCTTAGCCAATACTTTAGAACGTATTTTAAAAAATGGAAGAGATGAATTTTACAAAGGGGAAACCTCAAAAAAATTAGCAAAATTTATTCAAAATAATGGAGGAATCATAACAGAAGAAGACTTAGGTAAATATGAAGCAAAATGGAGAACTCCTATTACATTCACATATGATAATTTAAAAATAACATCTATGTCTCCACCATCTAGTGGAGGAGTTTGTTTGGCACAAATCATGAACGGAATTGAACCTTATGATCTTCAAGCATACGGCCATAACTCTGTAAAAGCAATGCAGGTAATAACAGAAGCCGAGAGAAGAGCTTACGCAGATCGAAGTTATTTTTTGGGTGATCCTGATTTTGTAAGTATTCCAAAAGATACATTAATTAGCAAATCCTATTCGAAGAATAGGATGCAATCTTTTTCTTTTGATAAACCAACAGCTTCAAAAGATGTTTCTCATGGCTCTGTTGAAATTGTAGAAAGTATGGAAACCACCCACTATTCTATTGTAGATCAATACGGCAATGCGGTGTCAGTAACCACAACTTTGAATGGTGGTTATGGATCTAAACTTTATTCCTCAGAACTCGGTTTTTTTCTCAATAATGAAATGGATGATTTTAGCAGTAAACCAGGAGAACCAAACATGTTTGGTTTAATAGGGGCTAAAGCAAATGAAATTGCTCCTGAAAAAAGGATGTTAAGCTCAATGACACCTACGATTGTAGAAAAAAATGGTAAACTTTGGATGGTAGTTGGAACTCCTGGAGGATCTACGATTATAACCTCTGTTCTACAAACTATTTTAAATGTTCATGAATTTAAAATGGGAATGCAAGAAAGTGTAAATCAACCTAGATTTCACCACCAATGGTTACCCGATATGATTATGATAGAACCTAATCAATTTAACAAAAACGTTATTAATGAACTTCGAAGTATTGGCTATACTATAGATGAGCGAAACTCAAGAATCATAGGGAAAGTTGATGCAATTTTAGTTTTAAAGAATGGAAAATTAGAGGCTGGAGCAGATCCAAGAGGAGACGATACAGCAATAGGGTTTTAAAATATCCATAAAAAAATAAAAACATATAATACAACAAAAATGATTCAACCCTTTCACTTAGCTATTCCTGTCAAAAATTTAGAACTATGCAGAACCTTTTACAGAGATATTATTCAATGTATTGAAGGAAGAAGTGATACACATTGGGTAGATTTTAATTTTTTCGGTCACCAATTGGTAATTCATCAAAAAGATGATTTCACACCCCAACAAATTTCAAACCCTGTAGATGGTCATGACGTTCCTGTTCCTCATTTTGGTGTAGTTCTTAGCATGGATGATTGGAAAAAATTAAGTGAACGATTAAAAAAAAATGGAACGAAATTTATTATAGAACCCACCATAAGATTCAAAGGTAAACCAGGTGAACAAGCAACATTATTTTTCAAAGATCCTGAGGGCAATGCACTAGAATTTAAAGCTTTTAAAGATGTTAGACAATTGTTTGCGACCTAAATGCGTCTTTTAGAAACCCATATTGCCAAAGAACAAAAAATTCCAATTAGAATACAAGAATATGCTGTTGGTATTTTTACTACTACTACTACTACAAGATCTGCTGTAAAAAAAGCGATCAAAAAAAAATTAATTCTTGTCGATAATATTCCCGTAACAACTGCAAGAATTATTGTTGGAGGAGAAAAAATAACATTATTTGCTCCTGAAGAAAAAACAACCACTAAACCACTAAAACTTAAACTCTCTGTTGTATTTGAAGATGACTATTTAGCAGTAATTGAAAAACCTCCTGGAATTTTAGTTAGTGGAAATACGTTTAAAACAATTGATAATGCATTAGAGCAAAATATAAATAAAAGTAACCAACTTGACGCTGTAAAACCTAGGCCAGTCCATCGGCTAGACTATCCAACTACCGGGCTATTACTTATAGGTAAAACCAGTTCTAGTATTCAGTTATTAAATCAATTATTTGAACATAAAAAAATAAAAAAAATTTACCATGCCATTACCATTGGAAAAATGAACTCTGATGGGTTTATTCTTTCTAATGTAAACCGAAAAGAAGCAAAATCGAGCTACAAAACAATACATACAGTAAAATCAGATCGATTTGAATTCTTAAATTTAGTTGAACTATCCCCAAAAACAGGAAGAAGACATCAATTAAGAGTTCATTTATTGAGTATCGAAAATCCAATTTTAGGTGATCAAGAATATGGAATAGAACCCTTAGTTTTAAAAGGTAAAGGATTGTATTTACATGCTTCTCAATTAGATTTTACACATCCATTTACCAAGGAAAAGTTAGCTTTAACATCTGCTCTTCCCAAGAAATTCAATTTAATTACCAAACAAATTTCAAATTTAAAAAACCCTTAAAAATCTTTTTTCCATTTTGTAATGTCATTACGTCATCTAAATTATTTATTTTTAAGAAAATTTATAAAAAAGAATGAAAAAATTTCTTAAAATAATTGGCCTATTAATAACTGTTATAATTTTAGCAACAGTTCTTTATTGCTTTGCTAAAAATGAGTCATTACCTTCAGGCACCCCAGGAAAAGAAGCTGATGAGTTAGCTAAAAAAATGATGTCAGCCATCAATAAAAGTGCTTTTGATAGTACAGAAATATTAAAATGGAGTTTCAGAGATAAACATCATTATGTATGGAGAAAACAAGAGGGATTGGTAGATGTCTCTTGGGATAGTATCTTAGTTACTGTAAATCTCAATGACTACTCAAAAAGTATTGGTGAAAGTCCTAAACTTATTGAAAATGCCATCAACTTTTTTAATAATGATAGTTTCTGGTTGGTAGCTCCTTATAAAGTATTTGATGACGGTGTGGAAAGAAGTATTGTTAAAGTTGATAATAAAGATGCACTACTCATAAAGTACACTTCTGGTGGAACAACACCAGGAGATTCTTATTTATGGATTTTAGACGAGAATTATGTACCTGTTTCATTTAAAATGTGGACACAGATTATTCCAATTGGTGGAGTATCTGCAACTTGGAATGATTGTATAACTTCAGGTTCTGGAATTAAATTACCTACATCGCACACACTCTCACTTTTTGGAATAAAAATAGACATGGGCGAAGTAAAAGCTTACAACCCAAATGCAGATAAATTAGCTCATAATATGTTGAAAGCCATTAAACATGAAGCTTATAAAAACACCCGTTATATAGACTGGAGTTTCAAAGGAAAGCGTTTTTATAAATGGGACAAAACACAACATATCGTAGAAGTTAAATGGAACGATGCTAAAGTACTATTACATCCAAATGATTTAACTAAAAGTACTGTTTATCTTAATGACAAAGAAGTTTCCTACAATGATAATCTTGTAAAAAGAGCTCTCAGATTTTTCAATAATGATAGCTTTTGGCTGGTAGCTCCTCACAAATTATTTGAACCTGGAATTTATCGCAGTATTAGAATTATTGATGGCAAAGAGGCGTTGCATGTAAAATATTCTAGAGGAGGAACAACACCAGGAGATTCTTATGTATGGATATTGGATGAAAATTACCTGCCAACTCACTATCAAATGTATCTTAAAAAAATGAAAAAATTAGGGACTACGGTAACTTGGGAAGATTGGACCCTAACTGAATCAGGTACTTTATTACCTAAAAATCATATATATTTGAGTGGTAAAATAATAAATATGGGAGATGTAAAAGGATATAATTAAATGAATTCAAAAATAATTTCACACGGAATTTTAAGGGCATTAGCGATCATACTAGGCGTTGTTGGGCTTGGGTATTTTTTACTGACCATTCAATCTGTTTTGGTGTATATACTTATCGCCGCCATCATTGCATTGATTGCAAAACCCATCATTTTATTTTTAAGAAAAAAACTCAAATTTCCTAATACTGTTGCCGTTATTAGTACAATGATTCTTTTTGTGACTCTAATTCTCGGAATTACGGGAATGTTCATCCCTTTGGTTATAGAACAAGGAGAAAGTCTTTCTTTACTAAAAACAACAGCATTAGAAGAAAATATAGGAAACCTAATTACACAAGCGAATGATTACTTCTCCTCTAAGAATATTAATATTTTAAGTGAATTACAAAGTGCCGATGTTTTTACCAGTTTAAAAACTATTCCAAATGTACTCAATTCAATAGTAGGAGCTCTCGGGTCCTTCAGTATTGGACTTTTCTCTGTGTTATTTATCACTTTCTTTTTTATGAAAGATAGTAGACTATTTAAAAATGCTTTATTAGCGTTGATCCCTCAAGGTACTGAAAAAAAATTCTCTCACTCCTTGGAAAAAATAAACGATTTATTATCACGATATTTTATTGGCTTGGTCATTCAAATTTCTATTTTGTTTATTGTTTACACCCTAATACTATTAATCTTTGGAGTATCTAATGCCGTTGTAATCGCTTTCTTGTGTGCTCTACTTAACATCATACCCTACATTGGACCTTTAATAAGTGCATTTCTAATGATTGTTTTAACAATGACAAGTGGCTTAGGTCAAAACCTTGACTTTCAATCAGAGATTCTTCCAAAAACAATTTATGTTATGATTGGTTTTATCATGGCTCAGGTTGGAGATAATTTTGCGAGTCAGCCCATCATATTCTCAAAGACTACGAAGTCTCATCCGTTGGAAATTTTCTTAATAATTATTATTGGCGGTTTATTAGCTGGCCCTTTAGGAATGATAATAGCCGTTCCTTCCTACACTGTTTTAAAGGTTATCTTAAAGGAATTTATGTCTGATAATAAAATTGTTTCATCACTTACTAAGGAAATTTAAACTATTGAACGAAAGAATTTTACAACAGGACATTCAAGAGCATATAAAGAACCATTTAAAATCTGATATTCATAAATTAATTTTAAAAGGTGTTCCATTTGAAGGAGTAACAGTTCAAGAAGTTGCCAATCAGGTGATTTGTAAGCAAAAGTCTGAAAAAAAATTACCAAGTTGGTTCGATACTAAAAATGTTTATTATCCACCAAAAGTAAGTATAGAACAAACATCGTCAGAGACTGCAGCTAAATACAAAGCTTCTTTGGTTTCTGGAAAGAGATTAATAGATTTAACAGGTGGTTTTGGTGTAGATTCTTTTTACTTCTCTTCTACTTTTAACACCGTTATTCATTGTGAGATAAATACAAAACTATCTAAAATAGCAGCACACAACTTTAAACAACTAAACAAAACAAATATTACCTGTTTAGCTGAAAACGGAATTGAATACCTTAAAAAATCTAGTGACTCTTTTGATGTTATTTATGTAGATCCTTCTAGAAGAAGTGATTCTAAAGGAAAAGTTTTTTTATTAAAGGATTGTGAACCAAATATTCCAAAATATATTGATTTGTTATTGAATAAAACAAAAACAATACTCATAAAAAATTCACCAATTTTAGACATTACTAGTGCGATCAAAGAACTAAAATTTGTGAAAGAAATTCATATTGTTGCAATTCGTAATGATGTAAAAGAATTACTATATCTATTAGAAAAAGAATACAATGGGGAAATAAAAATAAATACTATAAATTTTTCAAAAAAAAACACCCAAAAATTTAATTTCCTATTAAATAAAAAAACAATATCTAATTATCAAGAACCCCAAGATTACCTGTACGAACCAAATGCAGCTATCTTAAAATCTGGAGGTTTTCATGAAATCACAGCTCAGTTAGATGTTTACAAAATCCATCAACATTCACATTTATATACATCAAAAAAAAATATAAAATTCCCAGGGAGAGGGTTTAAAATAATCGCTGTTCTTCCCTACGATAAAAAGAAAATAGTAAAACTGTTACCCAACAAAAAAGCGAACATAACCACGAGAAATTTTCACAAGAGTGTTGCTCAAATCAGAAAAGAACTAAAAATTAAAGATGGTGGAGATGACTATTTATTTTTTACAACGAACCTCCACAATACGTTTAATTGTATCTATTGTAAAAAACTATAGTTAAGTCGTATTTATTAAAATTTAAAAACACTATAAGTCCCATTAATAAAGGCTTTTAATTATTTATACCATATTTTTTATTAAGTTTGTTATTATAACTTTATAAGTTATCTCATGCAAACAAATACCTACCAAGGACTTCAAATTATTAATAAAAAACAATCAATCACTACAGATGAATTGGTAATAGAAGCTCCTTTACAGATTAATATTAACAATGAATCATATACGGTAGTTATGAGAACTCCAGGTAATGATCAAGATTTGGTTCTTGGGTTATTGTATGCCGAAGATATTTATAAAAACTCACTTCCAATACCTTTTAAAATTATAGAAGAAAAATTCAATATTCCTAGTATTGTAAATGTAACTATAGCTTCAAATCATTTAGGAAAAGGATACTTAAATAAAAGAACCTTGTTGTCTGTTTCTTCCTGTGGTATATGTGGAAAAAAAGAACTTGATGACATTAAAGTAAGTGGTGAAAAAATGGAACAAAAAGTGAATTTTTCATCTGAAAAATTACTAAATATGTTTACTTCATTACAAAAATATCAAGAAACTTTTAAGAAAACTGGCGGAAGCCATGCAGCTGGTATTTTTAATACTCAATTTAAATTACTTACCCTTAGAGAAGATATAGGTAGACATAATGCTGTAGATAAATGCATCGGTAGTTTATTGCAATTAAATATATTGAAAAATGGCATATATTTATTGGTTAGTGGAAGAGTTTCCTACGAAATTGTTTCTAAAGCTTTTTTGGCAAAAATCCCAGTAATTGTTGCGGTATCTGCGTGTTCATCTATGGCTGTAGATTTTGCTAAAGAATTTGGTATTTGTTTAATAGGATTTACTAGAGAGAATAAAATGACTGTCTATGCCAATCCTAGCTCTTTAGAAAAAAAATAAAATTATGAGTACTAAAAAAATACACGCACAACCACCAAAAAAACTGACAGGTATAGAATTTGAAAAAATCCCGTCCTCAGCTGCTGGTTTTCCGGCTATAAAATCAGCCATTACTCAAATAAAAGATAAAGTAGGCTTAAAAAAAGGCATTGGTTTGTTAGCTAATTTAAATCAAAAGAATGGATTTGATTGTCCGGGATGTGCTTGGCCAGACCCTGACGAGAAAAGAGCTTTCCTATCAGAATATTGTGAAAATGGTGCCAAAGCTGTTGCTGAAGAGGCAACAAAAAATAGAGTATCACCACTTTTTTTTGCAACCCATTCAATTTCAAAATTATCAAAATTATCAGATTATGAAATAGGAAAAAAGGGAAGAATTACCCATCCTGTTGTTGTTCATGAGGGAAGAAATCATTATGAAGAAATTTCATGGGAAGATGCTTTTAATATGATAGGTAAAGAATTGAAATCCTTACCCTCAGCAGATGAAGCAATTTTTTATACTTCAGGAAGAACGAGTAATGAGGCTGCTTTCTTATATCAATTATTTGTACGAAAGTTTGGGACCAACAACTTACCCGACTGTTCAAATATGTGTCATGAATCTAGTGGTGTGGCTCTAACCGAAACTCTAGGTATTGGAAAAGGATCTGTAACCTTAGAAGATTTTAATCATGCAGAACTGGTTATTGTAATAGGGCAAAACCCAGGTACAAATCATCCTAGAATGTTAACTGCATTGGGAGAAACAAAAAAAAGAGGAGGCAAAATCATTACAATAAATCCTTTACCTGAAGTTGGCTTAATGAGGTATAAAGATCCTCAGAATCCACTTAAATGGATTGGTAAAGGACAAAAACTAACCGATATTTTTTTACAAGTAAAAATAAATGGAGATGTTGCATTGTTAAAAATAATTTTAAAATTATTGTGGGAAAAAGAACAGAAATCTCCCGGAACTATTTTTGATCATGAATTTATCAATTCAAATACTTTAGGATATAATGATTTTATTAAGGATTTAGAAACCTACTCCATTGAAGAATTAATTCCTCAGACAGGTATAGATCTTAAAATTATAAAAGAAGCTGCAACATTAATAGCTGCGAAGAAAAAAATAATTATCTGCTGGGCCATGGGATTAACCCAACACAAAAACTCTGTAGATAATATACGTGAAGTTGTAAATTTATTATTAGTAAAAGGTAGTATTGGTAAACAAGGTGCCGGCACATGCCCTGTTCGTGGACATTCAAATGTTCAGGGAGACAGGACAATGGGTATTTGGGAAAAACCCAAAAAAGAATTTTTAGATAATTTAGAAAAAGAATTTAATTTCAAAGCTCCTAGAAAACATGGACTTGACGTAGTAGATGCCATTGAAGCAATGCATCAAAAAAAAGCGAAAGTTTTTATTGGTATGGGTGGTAACTTTCTCTCTGCTACTCCAGATACAGAATATACTGCTAAAGCCCTTCAAAATTGTGAACTCACCGTTCATGTATCTACCAAATTAAACAGAAGTCATTTAATTCACGGAAAAAAAGCATTGATACTCCCATGCTTGGGAAGATCTGAAAAAGATATTCAAGAAAAAGGAGTTCAATTTGTAAGTGTAGAAAACTCAATGGGAGTTGTACATTCTTCTTCTGGACATTTAGCACCTTTATCAGAATCTTTACTCAGTGAACCCGCCATTGTAGCTGGTATGGCAAAAGCAAGTCTGTCAAACCCTTCCCTCAATTGGACTGAATTGATTAAAGACTATGATAACATTAGAAATAAAATAGAGGCTACTATTCCAGGTTTTAAAGATTACAATACACGAATTAGAAAAAAAGGAGGTTTTTATTTACCAAATAATGCAAGAAATAAAGACTTCTCTCCTACACTTTCAGGCAAAGCTAATTTTACACTCAATAGGATTTCAGATATTTTCCTGAAAAAGGATCAATTTATGATGATGACCATCAGAACTCATGATCAATACAACACAACCATATACGGACTAGATGACAGGTATCGTGGCATTATAAATGAACGTAGAGTTATTTTTATGAACCCCACAGATATGAAAGAGCAAGGGTTAGAAAAGCTAGATGCTGTAGATTTGGTCAGTCATTTTAACAAAGAGAAACGTACAGCAAAAAAATTCCTTGTAATTCCTTACAACATTCCAAAACAATGTACAGCTACCTATTTTCCGGAGGCAAATGTTTTGGTGCCTATTCAAAGTAAAGCTAGAATTAGTAATACACCAACCTCAAAAACAATCATTATTACAATTCATAAAAAATAATTTTTAGAAGTTTTTTATAAAACGAATAGTAATTGGAAGAAATTTGAAAAATGCTTCTGCTATTATCATTATATTTTTTTTAACAACTAAATGAATCTTCTTTTTTCAAAATCTTTATTATTCTTCTAATTTTATGTTTCATTATTATTTATTAAATTAGAAGCTACTTAGGTTTATTAAGTAGTGATGTGTAAAATTCACTCAAATTAATTATGAAAAAAATTGATCGCAGAAAAGCATTAAAAAATTTAACCATTGGGATTGGTGGAGCTACGCTACTTTCTAACCCATTAAGTGGATTTGCAACTACAAAAACAAATTCAAAAACTATTCCTTCAACAAAAATTGGAAATCCTAATATTGAAAACCCTGTAACCGCTATTACTTTAGGGGCTGGAAATAGAGGAAACGTTTATGGGAATTACGGAATTGAATTTTCTAAAGAATTAGATATTATTGGTGTAGCTGAACCCATCTCAATTCGTAAAGAACGATATGCAAAAAAACATAATATTTTAGAGGAAAATAGGTTTGATACCTGGGAAGACGTTTTTAATAGACCTAAATTTGCCGATGCAGTGATTATCACTACACCAGATAATTTACATTATGGTCCTTGTATGAAAGCTCTCGAGTTGGGATATGATGTATTATTAGAAAAACCGATAGCTCCCTCCGAAAAGGAATGCCTAGACATCTTAAATTTAGCCAATAAAACAGGTAGAATTGTTGCCGTATGTCATGTCTTGCGTTATGCTCCTTATTTTATAAAATTACGTGAAATGATTCAATCTGGAGCTATAGGAAAACTGATAAGTATTCAGCATTTAGAACCTATAGAACATATTCATATGTCTCATTCCTATGTAAGAGGCAATTGGCATAATTCTAAAGAAACAACACCAATTATTCTTGCTAAATCTTGTCATGATTTAGATATATTAAGATGGTTGATTGATAAACCTTGTAAAAGTATTGCTGCGTTTGGTAGTTTAAAATGGTTTAAAAAAGAAAATGCTCCAGAAGGAAGTACTAATAGATGTACTGATGGTTGTGCTGTAGAAAAAAACTGTCCATATTCAGCTTTGAAAATTTACAACAAACCCAATGGATGGTCTTCTGTATTTGACTTACCAGATGACATATCTAAGCATGAGGAATATATATTAGAGCAATTAAAAACTACAAATTATGGACGTTGTGTTTATAGAATGGAAAATGACCAACCAGATCATTATATAACATCCATGGAGTTTGAGGATGAAATTACCGCAAACTTTTCTATGGAAGCTTTTACCTCATATCATGGAAGAAGAACACGAGTTATGGGTTCTCATGGGGATATTACTGGAGATATGACTGAATTTACTCACACAGATTTCTTAACAGGTAAAAAAACCATATGGGATATTTCTGTTGACAAAAATAACAATAGTGGCTATCAGGGAAGTGGACATGGTGGTGGGGATTGGAGATTAGTTACAGATTGGATTAACGCTGTGAAAAATCAAAACTCTAGTCTATTAACCTCAACTATAGATGCTTCTGTAGAAAGTCATATTATGGGATTTATGGCTGAAAAAAGTAGAAAATCAAAACAAATAACACCTATTCAATTAACCTAAATATCTTTTCACATTAGAGTCTAAGTTTGGTATGAAAGTAGGTCATGTATTATTTAAAACTAATAACTTAAAGGCATCATTTAAAGCCTTTGAAAAATTAGGTTTCAATGTTGAATATGGCTCTAAAAGTAAACCTCACAATGCTTTAATTTATTTTTCAGAGGGGCCTTACATTGAGCTTTTAGAAAAAGCACCAATATCTCCTTTTATAAAATTAATATTACGTTTAATGGGTAGACGTTTATTAGTAGAGCGGTTTAATTCTTGGGAAAATGCAAAGGAAGGTTTTTTTGAAATATGTTTAGAGAATAACACTGCTAACTTTGAAAAAGAAATAAAAATATTAAATAAATTCAAAGAAGGTTTTTTTGTAACTAGAAGTAAAAGAATAGATCCATCTCATCGAGTTTTAACATGGAAACTCCTCTTTCCAAATCAAATTAAAATTCCTTTTCTCATGACAAAATTTAGTAAAAACCCAAAACCTAACAACTTTGTTCACCCCAATAAAATTAAAAGAATAAAACAAATATCATACGGTACAGATTCAAAATTCATTTCAATCCTCAATGAATTATGTGATGATAGCACACTTCAATTATATGAGGGACACGGAGTAAAAGATGTGTTTTACGAAAAATAATACTTTACATAAACAAAAAAGCCTCACATTTCTGTGAAGTTTTAAGTGAGCCCGATAGGATTAGCCTCGCTGATCCTTAACGCTCCGCGCTGAAAATCAACAAAAGAAACTTCAGTATCACCCAAAATAAAAAAGCAAGCTCTTTATTTTGAGCTTGCTTAGTTTCAACTTTTTGTTGATTTATTTGTGAGCCCGATAGGATTCGAACCTATGACCGCCTCCTTAGAAGGGAGGTGCTCTATCCAGCTGAGCTACGAGCCCGTAGTTTTTATGTTTCTACGAAAACACCACTTTTTACTTTGTCGGGGTGGCAGGATTCGAACCTGCGACCTCCTCGTCCCAAACGAGGCGCGATGACCGGGCTACGCTACACCCCGAGTAGCAATTGTTGCGGAGAGTGTGGGATTCGAACCCACGCGACAGTTACCCGTCGACAGTTTAGCAAACTGCTCCATTAACCACTCTGGCAACTCTCCGTAAAACTAACAATGTTAGTAAAAAATTGCGAGTGCAAATGTAACATACCAAATACAATATTGCAAGGTTTTTTATACTTTTTGCAATAAAATTAATCAGGGTATTCTACACGCACATGATAGATATTCATTAATTTTCTTTTGATTACTTTTTTTATTTTTTCAATCTCACTAAAAGTAATATCAGAATTAATAAATTGGTTGTCTAGCTTTTGTTTTTCTACGATCTTATCTATTAAATTATCTATAGACTGGGCTGTAGGTTGTTGTAAACTTTTTGAAGCAGCTTCAGCGGCATCACATATCATTAATATAGCAGTTTCTTTAGAGAAAGGAACTGGTCCTTTGTACTGAAATTTTTTAATATCTGCTTCTTCTTCTGGACTTTGTTCTTGTTCTTTAACATAGAAGTAATATACCAAACTTGTGCCGTGGTGGGTTCTAATAAAGTCTATAATTCTATCTGGAAGTCTATATTGTTTGGCAAGCTCTATTCCTTTAATTACATGATCAGTAATTATTTTTGCGCTATCTGTTGGAGATAGATCATTATGTGGATTCACACCTGTAGACTGATTTTCAATAAAATACATTGGATTTAATATTTTTCCAATATCATGATATAGAGCACCTGTTCTAACTAGCATTGAATTTGCGCCAATTTCATTAGCCGCTGCTTCCGCTAAATTAGCAACCTGCATCGAATGTTGAAATGTACCTGGCGCCTTTTCATTCAACTCTCTTAAAAGTCTTGTATTGGTGCTTGATAGTTCTAACAAAGTAACATCTGACACCAATCCAAATATTTTCTCGTAAGCATAGATGAAAAATAATGACAAAAATGACAACAAACCATTAGCTCCAAACATCATTAAATATTCCCAATTAATTTGAGACGCATTTCCTTCTTTAATAATTGAAAATGCAAGATATGTAATCATGTAAATTAATGTAATTTGACCCACAGAAATAAAAAGATTTGCTCTTTTGTGAAGTTCTGAGACAGTTAAAATAGTTACTATACCTGCTATAATATGAAGATAGATAAATTCAAAGCTATCGGGTACAATAAAACCCAGAAGCAACACGGTTAATACATGTGTAAACAAACCAAGTCTTGCATCAAAAAAAGCTTTCAAAACTATTGGTAAAATACTCAACGGGACCACATATAAGTAATCTGAGTTGTATTTTACAACTAGGGTTTGAATCAAAAGCATAAAACTAACATTAAAAAATATAAATGTTACTTTGGTATTGTTATCAAAAATTTCTTTTCGATACTTATGCAAGAATAATAAAAGCATTAAAAGAGCTAGAGATACTAATATCGTATAACCCAATACAATCCAATAATAATTAGCATTTGTCCATAGTTTTGACTCTGACTGTCCTTTGAGTGAAAACAGAATAGCCATTTTTTTTCCTTCAACTATATCACCTTTTAAAATAATTAATTCACCTACTGAAACCTTTCCTTTACTGAGAGAAATTTCATTAACTGATTCATCAATTACTTTTTGAGTAAACTCATTATCATAAGAAACATTTGGTTTTATAACTTCAGAAAGTATCGATAAATTAATATTCTGAGAATAACTGTAAGGCTGCTCACCCAAACTATTTTTAATGAGTTCAAAAACATCTTTTGAATACAACAAATTAGTATAGATGATATCTTGTACTTGATTATCTTTCTTTAAGGCAATGAAACTATTTTTATCAGAAATAATTCCTTCACTAGTAGCCTCTATAAAACCATTATTATATACATTGTCAATTATAGTATTACCAGTTAACACCATAGACTCAATATCAATTTTTGATAATGAATCGCTTACATTATATAATGATGTTCTCAATTGGTAAGCTTTTTTTACCTCCGATACAGTTTCTTTATTAAATTGAAAATATAATTTGGCAGCTACTTCTATTGTTTTAATTTCCTCTGTAATTTCCTCTTCAGATTTATTGATTGCAAAATCAAAGGGAGCGTAGAGATTATCATATTGCCAGGGCTTCCCCTTGGTAAACTCATATTTAAACTGTCCTCCTTTTGGGAAAAGATATACAATAGCAACGGTTGTGATTAAAAAAAGAATAACCTTGTAAATGGTAGTATTGTGCTTGTATAATTTGTTTACAGTTTTACTCATAAGTATACATGTTGTGAACACAAACTTAACTTAAAAAAATGGACGTCAAAAATTGAAAGGATAGATTCCTGACAAATTTGATTTAAAATAGTTAGTTTTGTTTGATAATAGCACATTAAAAATATTGAAAATGAAAATCAAAGAAGTTGTAATTGTATCAGTAGGCAGAACACCAATAGGAAGTTTCTTGGGTAGTCTATCAAAAATCACAGCTCCAAAATTAGGTGCAATAGCTATTAAAGGTGCCCTAAATAAAATTAATCTTAACCCAAACCAAGTTGACGAGGTTTTTATGGGTAATGTAGTATCAGCTGGTTTAGGTCAAGCACCCGCAAGACAAGCTGCAATATTAGCTGGCATTTCAGAGACTGTTCCTTGTACAACAATTAATAAGGTTTGCTCTTCCGGAATGAAAGCTATTATGTTAGCAGCTCAATCTATAGCTTTAGGAGATGCAACAATTGTAGTTGCTGGTGGCATGGAAAACATGAGCTCAATTCCTCATTACCTTCACGGAAGACAAGGAACTAAATTTGGCCCCACTACATTAGAAGACGGAATGCAAAAAGATGGTTTGGTAGATGCTTATGACAATGTTGCAATGGGTGTTTGTGCAGATGCATGTGCAACTAAATTCGGTTTTTCAAGGGAGGAGCAAGATGCTTATGCAATACAATCTTACCAAAGATCAACTGAAGCCTGGAAATTAGGAAAGTTTTCTGATGAAATTATTCCAGTAGAAATACCACAACGAAAAGGCCCCTCTATTTTTATGGATGAAGATGAGGAATATAAAAATGTTAGGATGGAAAAAATCCCTTCCTTAAGAGCTGCTTTTTCAAAAGACGGAACTGTAACTGCTGCAAATGCATCTACAATTAACGATGGTGGTGCAGCTTTAATTTTAATGTCTGAAGAAAAAGCACTAGAATTAAATCTTACACCTATTGCCAAAATTAAAAGCTATGCAGATGCCGCCCATGAACCAAAATGGTTTACTACCGCTCCATCAAAAGCAATTCCAAAAGCCTTAGAAAAAATAGATATGTCTATTGATGAAATAGAGTATTTTGAATTAAACGAGGCTTTTTCTGTAGTAGGATTAGCTAATATGAAAATACTAGGATTAAAAGATGACATCGTAAATGTTAATGGTGGTGCAGTGTCTTTAGGTCATCCGCTAGGGGTTTCAGGAGCAAGAATAATTATTTCACTACTATCTGTATTAAAACAAAATAAAGCTAAAATTGGAGCTGCAGGAATTTGCAATGGTGGCGGTGGTGCAAGTGCAATGATTATTGAATCTCTTTTAAAATAAAAAAATATGCTCTACGGCATTTGTAATTTAAGTATTGTACCTCTTCGATTGGAAGCAAGTGATGCATCAGAAATGGTCTCTCAGATCCTTTTTGGAGAGGAATTCAAAGTACTTGAAAAAGAAAAAAAGTGGAGTAAAATTGAATTGAGTTTTGATGGCTATATTGGCTATATAGACAATAAGCAATATGAAGTAATAGACGAGAAAACTTTTAATAATTTATCGAATTCTAAACATTATTATTCGACTGAAATAATAGATTTTGTTACTACAAAAGAAAATCAATTAAGCACTATTTCTATTGGTTCTAGACTTCCTTTTTACAAGGATCAACACTTTACAATAGGTGCAAAAGATTATTTTTACGAAGGTAATGTATATTCAGAAAAATTGGCAAAAAACGAAATCATTCGAAAAGCATTTCAATTTTTAAATACACCTTATTTATGGGGTGGAAAAACTCCTTTTGGAATAGATTGTTCTGGTTTTACACAATTAGTTTACAAGCTCTGCGGCTATTCTCTTCTCAGAGATGCTAAAGATCAAGCTACTCAAGGAGAAGTTTTGAGCTTTATAGAAGAATCTGAGCCCGGTGACCTAGCCTTTTTTGACAATGAAGAGGGTAGTATTGTTCATGTTGGAATTATTATGAATGATTACAACATTATACATGCTCACGGAAAAGTAAGAATAGACACATTAGATCACAGTGGTATTTACAATGTAGACACCAAAACACACACCCATAAATTAAGAGTAATTAAAAAAATTATATAAAAAAAAGTCAACGTTAGCGTTGACTTTTTTTATAACAGGTTAAAACAAATTTTTAATCTCTCATTTCTCTGTAAAGGTCTGTAAATTCAGTAGCTTTTTCTTCCATCTCTAAAGTTTGATATATATTCATCAAAAATTGAACAGTATTTATACTTCTGCTATATTTATCAGCTTTTTCTAAATAAGGTAAAGCTTGTTTATGAACTCCTTTTTGCTTTAACAGTAATTCGTCGTACTTATCGAAATCAGATAAATTGTTATTCATTTCATCAACTATTTCTTTTTCCTGATTCATAATAACTATAGCTAAATTTAAATAAGCATCACCATAATCCTCTTTTAATTCAATTGCTCTCTCATAATTTTTCCTAGCCTCCTCGACCTTACCATCATTAAAACTAATCACACCTAAATTAAAAAACAATTGAGGGTTATTTGGGTCTATACTTATAGCTAGCTCAATAAGCTCTCCATACTTTTCCATATTTTTTAATTGGAAATAGATATCTGCATGGGTTAAAATTAAATTAATATCTTTTGGATACGCTTTTCTCGCTTCACCAACTGCTACTAATGCTTCTTCGATTTTTCCTTGGCTTTTTAGGATGTAAGCCACATTCTTAATAATATCTCCAGTTTTTGATTCAGTTAATTCATTAACTGGATCCTTGTAAAGACCTAATTTAACTTGTAAATCTCTATTCTTTTCATCTCCAAGATCTTCTTTCTCATCTGAAGACTTATTTGTCGCATAGTATATTTTAGATATTCCAGTGTACCCAATGTCTTGTAATTCTTTGTAATATTTTAAAGAATTATCATAGTCTTTCGCTAGGCTTGAACTTACTGCTGCATTATATATAAAAATGGTGTCTGCCTTACTCAATTGATAGGTCAAATAAAAACTATCAGATGCGTTCTTATAGTCTTGGCCTGTGTATTGGTCACTTGCTAATTGGTAAACTTCTTGTACCATTTGATTTTGAAGCGTAGTTCCCATTTCAGTATACCTCATTTTACCAGTTTCATTCTCAAAATTAAATAAGTTTTCAAAAGCATTCGCTGCAGTTTTAAAATCTTTTTTTCCGTAAAAAGCTTGAGCTTTTAAGAAATAGAACTTTCCTTTAATTTTATCATCCATGTTTGCAATTAGAGATTGAGCCGAACTTATGGCTGTTATTGCTGTTGGATAATCTTTAATTTTTAAAGCCTTTTCTGCTGCTTTTAATTCATTTTTTTGGGCAAAAGTGGAGAGGGTTGCTAATCCAAATGCTAATGCTAATACCTTCGTTTTCATCTTAAATTATTTATTTTTTTAATAGTTATTCTTGGTTATCGTTTGTTATATTATCAGTTTCAGAAGTGTTATCAGTTTCAGAAGTGTTATCAGTTTCAGAAGTGTTATCACCTTCATCTGAAGCAGCTTCTACAATTCCTTCTTCATCAGTATCTTCCTCATGCATTACCTTTGCTACTGCAGCAATACTGTCTGAATCTTTAATATTGATTAATTTCACCCCTTGTGTAGCTCTACCCATTACACGTAAATCTTCAACTGCCATTCGTATTGTAATCCCTGATTTATTAATGATCATTAAATCATTGGAATCATCTACATTTTTGATGGCTACTAAATCACCAGTCTTTTCAGATATATTTAAAGTCTTTACACCTTTACCTCCTCTATTAGTTACTCTGTAATCCTCAAGTTTAGAGCGTTTACCATAACCTCTTTCAGAAACTACTAGGATATTACTTTCCATATCATTTACAGCAACCATACCAATTACTTCATCATTTTCATGAGCCAAAGTAATTCCTCTTACCCCTGAGGCAGTTCTTCCCATTGGTCTTGTTTTTGCTTCTTCAAAACGAATAGATTTACCAGACTTCAACGCTAACATTACCTGACTATCTCCAGATGTTAATTTAGCTTCAAGTAACTCATCTCCTTCTCTAATAGTAATGGCATTAATCCCATTAGTTCTAGGTCTAGAATATTGTTCTAGAGATGTTTTCTTTACTTGACCTTTTTTGGTGGCCATTATTACATAATGGTTATTAATGTACTCTTCATCTTTGAGGTCTTGCGTCACTAAAAATGCTTTAACCTTGTCATCTTGCTCTATGTTTATCAAATTTTGCATTGCTCTTCCTTTAGAGTTTTTACCTCCTTCTGGAATCTCATAAACACGCATCCAAAATACTTTACCTTTTTGAGTGAAGAACAACATGTATTGGTGATTAGTTCCCACAAATAAATGTTCTAGAAAGTCTTCATTTCTAGTTGCTACTCCTTTTTGACCTCGCCCTCCTCTATTTTGAACTTTATATTCATCAAGGTTTGTTCTTTTTAAGTATCCAGCATTTGAAATAGTAACTACAACCTTAGTATTAGGAATCATATCTTCAATACTCATATCTCCTCCAGCATACTCAATTAGTGATCTTCGCGCATCGCCATATTTATCTCGAACAGCTACTAATTCATCAGTTATGATTTGATAACGTCTAGACTCATTGTCTAAAATATCTTTCAAATCAATGATAGTTTTCATAATTTCATCAAACTCAGCCCTTAGCTTATCTTGCTCAAGACCAGTTAACTGACGTAACCTCATCTCAACTATCGCTTTAGCTTGAATTTCGGTTAATTCAAACCTTGCAATTAAACTTTCACGAGCAAGATCTGCATTACTAGATCCTCTAATAATTTTTATAACTTCATCAATATTATCAGAAGCGATTATTAAGCCCTCTAAAATATGAGCTCTTGATTCAGCTTTTTTTAGTTCAAATTTTGTCCTTCTAACAACTACTTCATGTCTATGTTCAACAAAATAATGAATTAACTGTTTTAAGTTTAGTTGTTCTGGACGACCATTAACCAGTGCAATATTATTGACGCTAAAAGAAGTTTGTAAACCTGTGTATTTGTATAATTTATTTAAAACAATATTAGGAATAGCATCGCGTTTTAATATGTACACAATTCGCATTCCATTTCTATCAGATTCATCTCTAATATTTGAGATTCCTTCTAATTTTTTATCATTAACTAATTCAGCAGTTTTTTTAATCATTTCTGCTTTATTGACCTGATAAGGAATTTCGGTAACTATAATACATTCTCTTCCTTTAACTTCTTCAATTACAGCTTTAGCACGCATGACTATTCTACCTCTTCCAGTATGAAAAGCATCTTTCACCCCTTCGTATCCATAAATTATCCCTCCTGTTGGAAAATCTGGGGCTTTTACATGCTCCATTAATTCATCGATCTCAATATCTCTGTTTTGAATGTATGCCAATGTTCCATTCACAACTTCAGTTAAATTATGAGGGGCCATATTTGTTGCCATACCTACAGCTATACCTGAAGCACCATTTACCAAAAGATTTGGAATTCTTGTAGGTAGAACGGTTGGTTCGTGAAGCGTATCATCAAAATTAAGTCTATGATCTACAGTATCTTTTTCTATATCTGATAACATATCCTCAGATATTTTCTGCATTCTAACTTCAGTATATCGCATTGCTGCAGGGCTATCTCCATCAACAGAACCAAAATTCCCTTGACCATCAACCATCATATAACGAACACTCCAGTTTTGTGCCATACGAACCATAGAATCGTAGACTGAGGTATCTCCATGTGGATGATACTTACCCAAAACTTCTCCTACAATTCTTGCAGATTTTTTGTATGATCCAGTGGCTTTAATACCTAACTCATGCATTCCGTACAAAACTCTCCTATGAACGGGTTTTAAACCATCTCTTACATCGGGTAATGCTCTTGAGACTATCACGGACATTGAATAATCAATATATGCAGATTTCATCTGCTCTTCTATGTTAATAGGAATCAACTTTTCTCCCTCTGCCATACCTTGCTTTTATTGTTTAATTTTAACTGTTTTACTTATAATTAGCAAGATACTATAAATCCTATTTTCAGCAAAGGTTTTAGTGCCTGAAAAGCCCATAGTTATTAACATTTATTGATAAAATTTACAGTTGATTTATACCCTTGATTTACAAGCCTTTCTGATCCAATTTCGAGGGTCAAATTGTCAGTTTATAATTGATGGCATTCTTTTTGTATTTTATAAAGCAAAAAAGGTTAAATTTACAATAAAGAAAAAGCGATATATGGACGATAATTTTTCACCAAAGGTAAGAGATGTAATCACATTTAGTAAAGAAGAGGCACTAAGATTAGGTCATGATTTCATCGGAACTGAACATTTACTTCTAGGATTAATTCGAAAAGGAGACGGTAAAGCAATAGAAATATTACTTACTTTTCAAATTGATTTAGAATTGGTGAGAAAAAAGCTTGAATTACTTAACCCAGCAGCTCCATCAATCCTTGAAGGTAATAAGAAAAAAAGCCTTCATTTAACGAGACAAGCAGAAAAAGCTTTAAAAACAACTTTTTTAGAAGCCAAATTATATCAAAGTGAAGCTATAGATACAGCTCACTTATTGCTATGTATTTTAAGAAATGAAAATGATCCATCAACAAAATTATTAAACAAATATGATGTTGATTATGACCAGGCCAAAACTTTATACAAAGAACTTCATACTGATAGTGATGATAATGATTTACCATCAAATCCAATTTCAGAAACTCCTTCAGATGATAGTGAGTTTGCTTCAGAAAAATCTAATCCTTATGATCAATCTCAAAAAAGCAAAGTCAGCAAGAAGTCTAAAACCCCAGTATTAGATAATTTTGGAAGAGATTTAACTTTTTTAGCTGAAACTGGAAAATTAGATCCTGTTGTTGGACGGCATAAAGAAATAGAACGTGTGTCTCAAATTTTGAGTAGACGAAAAAAAAATAATCCCATGTTAATTGGTGAGCCAGGAGTTGGTAAATCTGCCATTGCTGAAGGACTTGCGCTAAGGATTATTAATCGGAAAGTATCTCGAATTCTTTTCAATAAAAGAATTGTTTCTTTGGATTTAGCAAGTTTAGTAGCTGGCACAAAATACAGAGGCCAATTTGAAGAACGCATGAAAGCATTAATGAATGAGCTTGAAAAAAATGATGATATTATTTTATTTATAGATGAGATTCATACAATAGTTGGTGCCGGAGGTGCCACAGGTTCTTTAGATGCATCAAATATGTTAAAGCCCGCTTTAGCTAGAGGTGAGATTCAATGTATTGGAGCTACCACACTTGACGAATACAGAACAAATATTGAAAAAGATGGTGCTCTAGAAAGACGTTTTCAAAAAATAATTGTAAATCCTACTAGCGTTGAAGAAACCGTACAAATACTAAACAATATCAAAGAAAAATATGAGGTTCATCATCATGTAAATTACACCGATGAAGCAATTAATGCTTGTGTAAAGCTGACCAATAGATACATGACTGATAGATATTTGCCTGACAAAGCAATTGATGCATTGGATGAGGCAGGTTCTAGAATTCATATCACAAGTATTGTAGTTCCTGATCAAGTACTGGAGTTAGAAAAGCAATTGATGGTTGTTAGAGAACGAAAAACCAAAGCTGTAAATGGTCAAAAATATGAAGAGGCAGCAAAATTACGTGATGATGAAAAGAACATTGAAGCTGCATTGCATTCTGCTCAACAACAATGGGAAGACGATTCAAAATTAAACAGAGAGCTTGTTACTGAAGATAATGTTGCTGAAGTTGTATCTATGATGACAGGCATTCCTGTAAATAGAGTTGCTGAAGCGGAAAGCCATAGGTTAGGTGAATTACCTCAAATGATTAAAGGAAAAGTAATTGGGCAAGATGAAGCTGTATCTAAGGTTGTAAAAGCAATTCAACGAAATAGAGTTGGGTTAAAAGACCCAAATAAACCCATAGGTTCTTTTATCTTCTTAGGACAAACAGGTGTTGGAAAAACACAATTAGCTAAAGTGTTAGCGCGTGAATTATTTGATTCTGAAGATTCTTTAATAAGAATAGACATGAGCGAATACATGGAAAAATTTGCAATTTCTAGATTAATTGGTGCACCTCCAGGGTATGTTGGTTATGAGGAAGGTGGTCAATTAACAGAAAAAATTCGCAGAAAACCATATGCAGTAGTTTTATTAGATGAAATTGAAAAAGCACATCCAGATGTGTTTAACATGTTGTTACAAATTTTAGATGATGGGCACATAACTGATAGTTTAGGAAGAAAAATTGATTTCAGAAACACGATCATTATTATGACTTCTAATATTGGAGCTCGTCAATTAAAAGATTTTGGTACTGGTGTTGGTTTTGGTACTTCCGCTAGAAAAAATCAATCAGATGAACACGCTAAAGGAATTATTGAAGGCGCTTTAAAAAAATCATTTGCTCCTGAATTTTTAAACAGGATTGATGATGTAATTGTTTTTAATGCTTTAGAAAGAGAGGATATTCATTCAATTATAGATATTGAACTTGATAAATTACTTCATAGAATCCTTGATTTGGGCTATACATTAAAGCTAAGCGATAAAGCAAAAGATTATATAGCTGACAAAGGTTTTGATAAAAAGTATGGAGCACGTCCTCTAAAGAGAGCTATTCAAAAATATATTGAAGATGCTCTAGCAGAAGAAATTGTGAATTCTAAATTGACAGAGGGAGATACAATTACTATGGATTTAGATGAGCAAAAAAATGATCTTACCATAAAAATAAAAAAGGGAAAGAAAGTTAAAGAGAAAAAAACAGAGGCTAAAGACTAATAAAAAACCCAAGCAATTGCTTGGGTTTTTTAATTTTATACTAATAGCATTATGTTTATTTAGCACTTAGAATAATTCATTAGCATCAATCTCCATCGCATTGATGAAATTAGACGCATTTTTGATATCATCAAACATGACTCTATCCTCTAAAACTATAGCAACATCTTTCCTAAATGAGTTTACAAATGACTCTAAAAATGGTGAGCTCTTCAATTTTCCAAAAGACAATCCTTGGGAAGCTGTAAATAATTCAATAGCTAATACAGTTTGAATATTATCAATTACTTTTTTACATTTAGTTGCTCCGTTGGCTCCCATACTCACGTGATCTTCTTGCCCATTACTTGATTCTATAGAATCCACACTAGATGGCGTTGCATATTGTTTGTTTTGACTTACAATGCTTGCAGCGGTATATTGCGGAATCATAAAACCACTATTTAAGCCAGGATTAGAAACCAAAAATGGAGGCAAATGTCTATGCCCAGAGACTAACTGATAGGTTCTACGTTCAGAAATATTTCCTAACTCTGCCATGGCTATGGCTAAAAAATCTAATGCCAATGCAAGAGGCTGACCATGAAAATTTCCTCCAGAAATGATCTGATCTTCTTCTACAAAAATATTAGGATTATCAGTGACTGAATTTATTTCAGTTAGAAAGGTTTTTGTTACAAATTTAATTGTGTCTTTGGTAGCTCCATGAACTTGTGGAATACAACGAAATGAATAAGGGTCTTGAACATGTGATTTTTCTTGATTAATAAGATGGCTATCCTCTAAAAACTGCCTTACTCTTTTTGCGGTCTTTACTTGACCATTATGAGGTCGAACTAAATGAACTAATTCATTAAACGGTTCTATTCTTCCATCAAAAGCTTCTAAAGAAAGTGTTCCTATTAAATCCGACAAGTAAGAAAGTTTGTGTGCATTTAATAAATTGTAAATTCCGAAAGCCGACATAAATTGAGTCCCATTTAATAAAGCCAAACCTTCTTTAGATTGAAGCTTAATTTTGTCCCAATTAAAGTGATCTAAAATTTCTTTCCCAGAAACTCTATGATCATTAAATTTTACTTCACCCAACCCAATTAGTGGCAGAGCTAAATGAGCTAAAGGAGATAAATCTCCGGAAGCACCTAGAGAACCTTGCTCATAAATTACTGGAAAAATATTATTATTGTAAAAATCGATTAAACGATTCACAGTTGCTAATTGTACTCCGGAATGACCATAACTTAAAGATTGTATTTTTAACAGCAACATCAATTTAATAATTTCATTTGGAACCTCATCTCCTGTTCCGCAAGCATGACTCATTACTAAATTTTCTTGTAGTTTCTGTAAATTTTCTCCTTTAATTTCTACATTGTATAGCGCACCAAATCCAGTATTAATTCCATAAATAGGCTTTACTACTGAAGACATTTTATCGTCTAAATAGGCCCTACATTTTTGTATACGTTCTTTTGCACTTTCAGAAAGCGAAAGCTTTTTATCATGTGCTAATATGTCCTGTATAATACTAAGATCTAATGGATTAGAGTCTATTACGTGTGTTGCAGCCATAAAGATTAGTTAACGTTGTAAAAATCAACAAACGATGTTGATTATGCAACAAATTTTAACAATTTTTCTATTCAAATAGTATTTATCTTTGAGAAAGTTTAAATTTTTTTATTAATGAGAAGATTAAGTCTAATAATTATAATCCTAACCTTATTAAGTTCTTGCCATGCAGAACATGCAAAAGGGTATTTAACATTCAGCGGAACCCTAGAAAACTCTAAAGACTCTACCCTAACAATTTTAGGTGATGGATTAACTAAAATCATCAAAATCTCAGATAACGGAACTTTTAAAGACACCCTAAAAGTTTCTGAAGCAGGTTTATTCAATATATATACCTCCAGCAACAAAAGAGGAATTGTTTTTTTAAAAAATGGATACCACATAAAATTAACTAGTAATTCAAATGATTTTTTTAATAGTTTTAAATGTGAGGGAAATGATGAAGGAGCAGATAGTAATAATTTTTTTGTAAGTCGATATAACTTTGGCCAAAGTTCTGGAAATATTAGAGGGTTTATGATTCTAGAAAAAGAAGCATTTAAAAGTAAAATAAATTATTTCAGAAAAGGAATGGATAGTATTTCTAAAATTTACCCTAATGCCAATAAGTTAATAGTTAATGATTCTGATGAACAATATGAAAACTTTTTTAAAAAATTAGAGGATAATTATGACGTAATGCATGCTCAAATTTTAGAGCAAGTAATTAGTGAAGAGAAATTAAAAAAAGGAAATAAAGCACCAAATTTTTCAAATTATGAGAACTATAATGGGGGAACTTCTTCACTATCAGATTTTATAGGAAGTTATGTATATATTGACATTTGGGCCACTTGGTGTAGACCTTGTATCGCTCAATTCCCTTACCTAAAAATGCTTGAAAAAGAATACAAAAATAAAAATATTTCATTTCTAAGTATTTCTACAGATGATGACCGAAGATCAAATGGAAGCTGGGAAAAAGCACGCGATAAATGGACAACAATGGTAAAAGGCAGAAACCTAACAGGAATACAATTATGGGCAGGAAAAGATGATGCACGCTTTTCTAAAGAATATATGATAAGAAGTATTCCACGTTTTATCTTAATTGATCCTAAAGGTAATATTATTGACAGTAATACCTTGAGTCCAGCGAATCCATCGCTAAGAAAATTATTAGATGAACTACCGGGAATTTAAAATAAAAAAGTCGAGATAAACATCTCGACTTTTTTATTTTAAATTGATATGAATCTATTCTTTATAAACTCCCATTTCAGCATACTTTTCCATTCTGGTAGATACTATTTTCTCATCTGACATATCTTTTAATTCTTCAAAAGAACTTAAGATGGTATTTTTCACAGCTTCAAAAGCTCCTTCTCTATTAGAATGAGCACCACCAACAGGTTCTTTTATAATGCCATCAATTAACTTAAGACGTTTCATATCTTCACCAGTTAACTTTAGCGCAGCTGCTGCTTGCTCTTTATATTCCCAACTTCTCCACAAAATAGATGAACAAGATTCAGGAGAAATAACAGTATACCAAGTATTCTCCATCATGTATACTCTATTACCAACACCAATACCTACTGCTCCTCCAGATGCACCTTCACCAATAACTATGGTTATGATGGGTGTTTTTAATCGAGTCATTTCTAAAATATTTCTAGCTATAGCCTCACCCTGACCTCTTTCTTCTGCTTCAAGTCCTGGATAAGCTCCTGGGGTATCTAATAAAGTAACTACTGGGATCCCAAACTTTTCAGCCATTTTCATTAAGCGTAATGCCTTTCTGTAACCTTCAGGATTTGCCATTCCAAAGTTTCTATACTGACGAGTTTTTGTATTGTACCCTTTTTGCTGACCAATAAACATAAATGACTGATCCCCTATTTTACCTAAACCACCAATCATGGCCTTATCATCTTTCACATTTCTGTCTCCATGTAATTCCATGAAGGTATTACCACATATAGCTTTAATATAGTCTAGAGTATAAGGTCTGTTTGGATGTCTAGATAATTGAACTCTTTGCCATGGAGTTAAATTTTTATAGATTTCTTTTTTTGTTTTTTCTAGCTTCTTCTCAATTTTTTTACACGTAGCAATAACATCAACATCACTGTCTACTCCTATTTCATAACATTTTTCCAACTGCTCCTTCAATTCTTTAATAGGTAATTCGAAGTCTAAATATTCCATAGTTTGGTAATTTATTTTCTATAAAATTGATTCATAAAAATCTATTCTTAAACATTACAAACTTACTACAAAATTGTGTCAATTTACAATGTATTTTATTTTTTTGATGGTTTATACTTACCCACTTTCTTTACAATACTTTTCATATTTTTAAGAAGCCCATTTAACACAACTACAAACAAAACAATGCAGGCTCCTAGGTAAAACTCAGAATTCATTTCTTCAGTTTCACCAAATATAATTAATGCTAAAATAATTGCATAAACAGGTTCTAAATTTATAGTAAGCATAACTGTGTAGGGTGTCAAATGTTTCATTACATCTACAGAAACTATAAATGCATATGCTGTACATACACTACTTAATAATAAAAGGTAAATCCAATCTGAGGTTGGCAATATGAAAAAATCTGTTGTAAATGCTCCTTGAAATAACAAAAATATAGTAATAAAAAAAGCTCCAAAAAAAAGTTGATAAAAAGAAATTAATGAGGCATTATGTTTTTTTACAAACAACCCATTCAGTACAGAAAATAGAGCTGATAAAAAAGAAGAAATTAACGCATAAATAATTCCTAAAGTATATTGAGACTCAAAACTAAAAATAATATATAGACCTAAAATTACTATAAGGCCTAAAATAATTTCAACACCTTTAATTCTTCTTTTAAAAAAAAACGGTTCTATAAATGAGGTGAAAAAAGCACCTGTACTCATGGTAACCAATGCTACGGAAACATTGGAAACTTTAATGGCTTTAAAAAATGTAATCCAATGAAGAGCAATTAAAATACCAGATATAAAAAACTTAAATAATGACTTTTTATCTAATTTGAGTGATTTTTTTTTATAAAAAAAATAGAAAGCAATAAACAAAGAAGCTAGTGACATTCTAAACCACACGAGTGGAATTGCATCGATGGATATTAATTTTCCTAAAATTGCAGTAAACCCCCAAATGAAAACAATTAGATGAAGATGGATATAGTATTTTAGATTACTTCCTTGCATTTAAATAAAGGTAAAATGCTAATAAACCAAAAATTATATTGGGTATCCATACATATATAAATGGATTAACACCGGCTACAGCCCCAAGAACTTCCGCTACTTTTAGAAAAAAAACATAAATGAACATAATACTTACACCAATACCTAAATTCACACCTATACCCCCTCTTTTTTTCTTGAAAGCTAAAGCAACAGCTATTAAGGTTAAAATATAGCATGCTATGGGTAAGCTTGTTCTTTTATGAAATTCTACCAAATAGGCATTTAAATTTTTAACACCTCTTTTTTTTGAAATCTTAATAAAATGAGATAATTCATGAGATGGTAATTCCTGAGCAAGTGCTGATTTATACAAAAAATCTTTTGGAGTAAATGCAAATGTGGTGTCAATACTTGTTCCAGAAAATATACTATCTCTATCTTTAAAAACTTTTCTTAAACTATAACGTGTTAATTTAAATGTGCTGTCTTTTTTTATCCAACGAATATTATCTGCTGTGAGTTTCTGAACTAATTCAATACCCTTATAATTTTCAATGGAAAAAAAACTTCCCTGAGATGATTTAAAACTATAACTTTTGATGTACATGTAGGAACTATCATTGAGTTGAAGACTGAAATTCTCAACAATATCATCTTTAAATCTTTTTTTATTAAAAAACTCCTTTTCAAATTTCTTTCGTTCTTTACTACTATTAGGAACAACAAAATGATTCATAACTAATGCCATCATGGTTACAAGTGTAGCACCAACCATATATGGATATAAAAATCTTGTAAAAGAAATTTTAGCATTTGTCATCGCTACAATTTCTGTATTGTTTGAAAGTTTTGAGGTAAATAATATTACAGCAATAAATAATGCCAAAGGCATGAACGTATTTGAATAATAAATAATAAAATTTTTATAGTATTCATCTATGATTTGCCCTACACCTAAATCACTATGAGCTAAAAACTTATCTACCCTTTGAGAAATATCAATTGCAACCGCAATGGGAATAAGTATAAGAAGGGTAAACAAGAAAGTTACCAAATATCTTTTTAATATGTACCAATCTAATTTTTTCACTATAGTCTTTTATTCATCTGTTTGACCATCTTATCTTTCCAAACTGCAAAATCTCCTGATATGATATGTTTTCTGGCTTCTCTAGTTAACCAAAGGTAAAACCCTAAATTGTGTATGGATGCTATTTGTTTTCCTAATAATTCTTTTGAAGCGAATAAATGTCTTAAATAGGCCTTACTGTATAGTGTATCTACATAAGTAATTCCCATGTCATCAATTGCTGAAAAATCATTTTCCCATTTTTTATTTTTTATATTGATACTCCCGTGAGCAGTAAAAAGCATTCCATTTCTAGCATTCCTAGTTGGCATTACACAATCAAACATATCTACTCCAAGAGCAATATTTTCCAAAATATTTATAGGCGTCCCTACCCCCATCAAATACCTTGGTTTATTTTCGGGTAAAATTTCACAAACAACCTCTGTCATAGCGTACAATTCTTCAGCTGGCTCACCCACAGAAAGACCACCAATAGCATTCCCTTCTGCCTCAACAGAAGCTATAAATTCTGCAGATTGTCTTCTCAAATCTTTATAAGTACTCCCTTGTACAATTGGAAAGAAAGTTTGGTTATAATCGTATTTTAAAGGAGTTTTATCTAAGTGAGTTAAACATCTTTTCAACCAGCGATGTGTCATATGCATGGATCGTTTGGCGTAGTTATAGTCACATGGATAAGGTGTGCATTCATCAAAAGCCATAATAATGTCTGCACCAATACTTCGCTGAACTTCCATAACATTTTCCGGTGTAAAAAAATGCATCGATCCGTCTATATGACTCTTAAACTTTACTCCCTCTTCATTAATTTTTCTTCTTCCTGATAATGAGTATACTTGATAACCTCCACTATCTGTTAAAATGTTACGATCCCAATTTATAAACTTATGAAGTCCACCGGCCTGCTCCAAAATTTCAATTTTTGGTCTTAAATATAAATGATAGGTATTCCCTAAAATAATATCTGGATTGATTTCATCTTTTAATTCGGTTTGATGGACACCTTTAACAGTCCCTACTGTTCCAACTGGCATAAAAATTGGCGTTTCTATCACACCATGATCAGTTGTGATTTTACCAGCTCTTGCCTTACTCTTAGGATCTTTACTCTTTAGTTCAAATTTCATCGAAAGCAAAGATACGCAAAACGATAAATGACAGCTTGTAAAAGATACTTAAGATTTTCTTTTGTTTATATTGAAGTTCGTTCGATTCCTTCCAAAACCTTTACCTTTATTTTGATCTTTTGAAGCTTCTGCTGTTTTGGAAGATGATGCTAATAGGAGATTAATGGTTTCCACCTCTTTAGAGGTAAGTTCTCGCCAACCTCCATAGGGTATCCCTGCCAGACTAACATTCATTATTCTGGTTCGCTTTAATTTAATGACTTCGTAATCTAAATACTCGCACATTCTTCTTATCTGTCTATTCAAACCTTGAGTAAGTACGATTTTAAATTCATAATTACTTATTTTTTGAACAGCACATTTTTGAGTAATCGTGCCAAGTATAGGAATTCCATTGGCCATTTTTTTCACAAAACTATCTGTAATTAAACGATTTACAGTAACCATATATTCTTTTTGATGATTATTACCTGCTCGTAAAATCTTATTGACGATATCTCCATCATTAGTTAAAAAAATTAAGCCCTCGGAGGGTTTATCTAATCGACCAATAGGAAATAATCTTTCTGGATAATTTACGTATTTAATGATGTTTTTACGCTCCTTAGAATCTGTAGTACAAACTATACCAACAGGCTTGTTTAAAGCAATATAAAGTGTTTTAGGCTTGGATTTTAGTGGACTACCATCAATTTTAACTTCATCACCATCTATTACTCGATTACCAAGCTGAGTTGGTTTTCCATTAATAGTAACTCTTCCTTCTATAATTAATTTCTCAGCCTCTCTCCTAGAACAAATCCCAGTAGAACTTATAAATTTATTAAGGTTAATAGAATCTTTATTATTTGCCAAATCTTTATAAAATTATGGTTCTAAAAGTAAGATTTATTCTTGGTGAAAACACTTTTTTTGTTGGTGGAAGTCTATGTAACCAATTTTTCTGAGTAGTTCCTTTCATTAATAACAAACTTCCATTTTCTAACAAAATATCTATACGCTGTTTAGTTTCTTTATGCTTAAAAGAAAATTTACGCTCAGCACCCAAAGTTATGGAGGCGATAGTCCCGTTTTCTAAAAGCGTTTTTTCAGCATCAGAATGCCAACCCATACCTTCATCTCCGCTATGATATAAATTTAATAAACAAGAATTGTAGGTTGTTGCTGATAACGCTTCAACCTTATGTTTTAGTTGGAGTAATGTTGGAGTCCAAAGATGAGCCTGTTTAGTCACCCCAGAATATTTGTAACTGTAAGTTTGATCACCAAACCAAGCAACTTTTCTTTTTGTAATATGATGTTTTCCAAATATAAAAGCTTCATCATTTTTCCATGGAATTTCCTCAAATAAATTTCTAAAATAGTGTTCAGACTCTTCTTTAGAAAATACTAATCCATGATAATCAGCTTCACCATCAAAGGGAATAATATTCGTAACTCTATGTTGATTAAATAAATTCACACAATAAAGATAATTTAACTCAAACTAATTTTAAACTCTACAAACGTTATTTAAAAAAAGAATCTACAAATTCATTTTTATTAAAAACCTGAAGATCATCAATTCCTTCGCCAACACCAATATACTTAACCGGTATTTGAAATTGATCTGAGATTCCAATTACGACACCTCCCTTAGCTGTTCCATCTAATTTAGTAACAGCTAACGCACTTACCTCAGTAGCAAGAGTAAATTGTTGTGCTTGCTGAAAAGCATTTTGACCAGTTGATCCATCTAAGACTAACAAAACATCGTGTGGAGCATCGTCAACAACTTTTTGCATTACTCGTTTGATTTTAGTTAACTCATTCATTAAATTAACTTTATTATGTAATCGCCCAGCTGTGTCAATAATAACAACATCAGCATCCTGAGATACCGCTGAAGTTAAAGTATCAAAAGCTACAGAAGCAGGGTCTGAACCCATGTCTTGACGAACTAAAGGAACCCCTGTTCTATCTGCCCAGACTTGTAATTGATCTATTGCTGCTGCTCTAAATGTGTCTGAAGCCCCTAAAACAACTTTCAAACCTTTCTTTTTAAACTGAGAAGCTAACTTTCCAATAGTTGTAGTTTTACCCACTCCATTTACACCAACAACCATAAGAACATAAGGCTTCTTATTTTCTGGAATGTTAAAGTCTGTATCATCTCCAGTATTGGTCTCTGATAATAAATTTGCGATTTCTTCTCGTAAAATAATATTTAATTCGTCAGTTCCTAGATATTTATCTTTTGAAACCCTAGCTTCAATTCTATCAATAATTTTGAGAGTGGTATCAACACCTACATCAGAAGAAATTAAAATTTCTTCTAAATTATCGAGAACAGCATCGTCAACTTTAGATTTTCCAGCGACGGCTTTTGATAGTTTAGTTAAAAAACTAGATTTTGATTTCTCTAAACCTTTATCTAGAATTTCTTTTTTTTCTTTGGAGAATATCTTTTTAAAAAAACTCATGTATTTTGTATGATGTTTGAGAGATTCAAATTTAACCAAATTTATGGCATAAAAAAAACTACTTTCTAGGTAGAAAGTAGCTTTATTATTTGGTGTAAAATAAATTTATTTTTTTGCTAAAAATTCATTTACTTTAGAAGGATCCATTATAGATTCAACAAATGTATAGGCTCCAGTCTTTGGAGATTTAATCATTTTTATAGCTTTACTTAGCCTTTTTGAACCTGTCTGTAACGATGCTACTGATTTCTTTGCCATGTCCTTAAATTATTTAATTTCTTTATGAAGTGTCATTTTCTTCAAGATAGGATTGAATTTCTTGATTTCAACTCTATCAGGAGTATTTTTCTTATTCTTAGTTGTAATATACCTTGAAGTACCTGGTTTACCAGTTGCTTTGTGTTCTGTACATTCTAAGATTACCTGAACTCTGTTTCCTTTTTTTGCCATCTTTCTATACTTTTCTAGAAATTTACTTAGTTAAGAAACCTTTTTCTCTTGCTTCTTTGATAACAGCAGAAATTCCTTTCTTATTAATATTTTTTAACGCAGAAGCAGAAACTTTAAGTGTAACCCATTTGTCTTCTTCTGGAATGTAAAAACGCTTAGTCATTAAATTAGCGTTAAACTTTCTTTTCGTTCTATTCAAGGCATGAGAAACGTTGTTTCCTACCATGGCTTTTTTTCCTGTTAATTCACAAACTCTAGACATCTTCTTACAGTTTTAATTTCTTTTCTTTAAACGAGGTGCAAATCTACAATTTTTTTAAAATCTTACAAAAACAATTTTCGTTATTTTTTTAGAATTTCTTGCTGTAGCATTTGGAGTGATTTATTTACGGTTCTATTGATGACTTTTTCTCTTGGATGACCAAAGTTAAACTCCTCAACCTGAACTCCTTTAGCTGAGGCAATAGCTATAAAAACCACTCCAACAGCTGATGATGTGTTATCTGAGGAAGGTCCTGCATTTCCACTAACAGCAATCGCATAATCTGAATTTGTCTTTTTCCTTGCAGAAATCGCCATTGCTTCAACCACTTCAGAACTCACTGCAGAATGTTTTTTAATGGTGTGGTCAGGAATACCCAACAAGTCATGTTTCATTTTAGAGCTGTAGGCTACGATACTCCCATTAAAATAGGCTGAAGATCCAGGAACTGAAACTATTGTTGAAGCTATTTTACCTCCCGTTACACTTTCTGCAGTGCAAAGTGTTTTTCCTGAATCCTTTAAAAGATTTCCAATGTGTTCCTCAATTGATACTCCGCTTTCATGACCTGTAATGATATCTGACAGCAATACATATAACTCTTGTAATACTCTATCTAAACGATCTTCTAAAACTTGTTTTTCTGGACCTTTGGCAGATAACCTCAAGCGAACTCTCCCAAAAGAAGGTAAATAAGCCAGTTTAATAAAATCTGGAAGTTTGTTTGCCCACCCCTCAATTCTTTCGGCAATTACGCTCTCACCTTGACCATAGGTCATGACTGTTTTATGAATAATAAAAGGAAGATTGAATTGTTCTTGAATTCTTGGGATTACCTCATGTTTCATCAATCCCTTCATTTCGTATGGTATTCCAGGCATAGAAACAAAAACCGTATTATTCTCATAAAACCACATTCCTGGTGCTGTTCCCATTTGATTCATTAACAAAGTAGCTTTTGATGGCAATTGTGCCTGAAATTGTTGAACTTTAGTGTAAGGAATGTTATATTTCTTAAACATTCGTTTTATGTGGTCTATAACTTCAGGGTATTCAACAATTTCTTGATCATTAAAAAACGTTGCAATTGTTTTTTTGGTAATATCATCTTTTGTTGGACCAAGACCACCAGTAATAATTACAATATCTGCTCTGGTTTGCGCTTCATGAAATGCATTAAGTATATGCTGTTCTTCATCTTGAATTGATGAAATTTGATATACAGAAACACCAATTTTATTCAATTCTTTTCCAATCCATTGTGAATTGGTATCTACTATTTGTCCTATAAGGATTTCATCTCCTATAGTTATAATTTCTGCGTTCATAAAATTACAAGTTATTTTACTTACAAGTACAATCTATTAAATCCTATTTAACCTTAATTTCAAAAGCTTTACAGTTATTAATTTCACCAATTAAAATATCATTCTCAGAAACTTTACCCACACCAGCAGGAGTCCCTGTAAAAATAATATCACCTTTTTTTAAAGTAAAATATTGCGAAACATAACTAATTAGTTCGTCAACTTTCCAAAGCATTGCTTTTGTATTTCCGTCTTGAACTACCTTATCATTTTTAAATAATTTGAAAGAAAGATTTTCTAAATCAAAATTAGATTTATCATAAAAATCTCCAATAACTGCGCTACCGTCAAATGCTTTTGCTTTTTCCCAGGGTAAACCTTTTTCTTTACATTTTTGTTGTATGTCTCTTGCTGTAAAATCAATTCCTAAACCAATTTCATCATAGTATTTATGAGCAAATCTTGTAGCAATATGCTTTCCTACTTTATTAATTTTGACCAAAACCTCAACTTCATAATGAACATCATTTGAAAAGGGTGGTATAAAAAAAGGGTTTTTTCTAGGTAAAATAGAAGAATCTGGCTTCAAAAATACAACTGGATTTTCTGGACGTTCATTCGCAAGTTCTTCTATGTGTTTGGCGTAATTACGACCTATACAAATTATCTTCATAAAGCTTTGAATATTAAAGTTTGTGATTAATTTTTAAGGAATCCATTGTTTTGGAAAATTAGGTTTTCTTTTTTCTAAAAATGCATCTCTTCCTTCTTTTGCCTCATCTGTCATGTATGCTAAACGCGTGGCTTCACCTGCAAAAACTTGTTGCCCTACCATGCCATCATCAGTTAAATTCATTGCAAATTTCAGCATTTTGATAGAAGTAGGTGATTTTTCCAATATTTCTTGAGCCCATTGATAGGCTGTACTTTCTAGGTCATTATGTGGAATTACGGCATTTACCATACCCATATCATAAGCTTCTTGTGCAGAATAATTTCTCCCTAAAAAGAATATCTCTCTAGCTCTTTTCTGTCCTACCATTTTTGCTAGGTATGCAGAGCCATAACCTCCATCAAAAGACGTAACATCTGCATCTGTTTGCTTAAAAATTGCATGTTCTTTAGAGGCTAATGTAAGATCACAAACTACATGTAAACTATGTCCTCCACCAACAGCCCAACCTGGCACAACAGCAATTACAGCTTTTGGCATAAACCTAATTAAGCGTTGTACTTCTAAAATATTTAATCTGTGATACCCATCGTCACCTACATAGCCTTGATGCCCTCTTGCTTTTTGATCTCCACCAGAACAAAATGAATATATACCATCCTTTGAAGAGGGGCCTTCAGCTGACAATAAAACAACTCCAATTGAAGTATCTTCTCCTGCATCATAGAATGCATCATATAATTCACTAGTAGTTTTTGGACGAAAAGCATTTCTAACATCAGGTCTGTTAAAGGCAATCCTAGCAACACCATTTGATTTTTGATACGTGATATCCTCGTATTTTTTTACAGTAATCCATGAAGGCTCTATCATAATTATAGATTTTTTTCGTTACTAAAAGTAAATAGTTCTTAAGATTGTAAAAATAAAACATTCCTAATTGACAAAAGCAACATTGCACCAATTTATATCCTCTTATTTTTTTAAATCATTTATCTTTAACAAAAAAACAGCTCCTTATTTATGAGAACACTTGTATCGCTTTTAATTTTATTTTCTATTTCATTGACTTTTGGTCAAAAAACAATTTATAAAGAATATAATTCTGAGGTATTAAATGACACAAGAGACCTTTCTATTTATCTCCCAAAAAGTTATGACAAAGATTCTATTTCAAACTTTCCTCTAGCAATTGTATTAGATGGTCATAAATTATTTGATGTCTATGTAGGAGCATCTAATTACTATGCTGAACTAGACCAAGCCCCAGAACAAATTGTTGTAGGAATAGACATGAAAGCCTCAAGAAATAAAGATGCTGGATATGATATTATTAGTGGAAACCTAGATAACAATTCTGAGAATTTTTACCGATTTATCAGAGATGAAATGATTCCTTATATAGAGGCCACTTTTAAAACCTCACCTTTTTTAACAATTGTAGGAGAAAGTTTAACCGCTAATTATATTACTCACTTTTTAAAAGAGGAATATTCTATTTTTAATGCCTACATCTGTTTAAACCCAACATTGTCTAACACGATCATTAACCAAGTGGAATCCTATCAGCTTCAAGAACTGAGTTCTGAAGACAATACTTTTTACTTCTACCTCTCGAGTAATCCGTTTAGCAATACCAAAAAGAAAGATAAAATTAAAAACTTTGGGAAAACTATAAAATCCTATGAAATAGACAATTTTAACGTGGTTTTTGATGAACTAACGAGCTCTCCTAGTTCCTCTTCTTCTATTGGTGAAGGAATATTTAGGGCTTTCGCTAAAGTTTTTGAAATTTATTCTGGAATAACAAAAACAGAATACAATGAAAAAGTTAAAAACTTAAGTCCTCCAGAAGCTATATCTTACCTAGAAATTAAATATTTAGATATTGAGTTTTTATTTGGTGCTAATATTGGAATTAGAAAAGCAGATGTCTTTGCTATAGAGGATATTATTTTAGATAAAGAAGGAGGAGATTATTTAGATGATTTTGGAAAAATGATTTTAAAACTTTTCCCCACTTCAGAAATGGGCCATTATTACTTGGGTAAATATTATGAGAGTGGTAAAGACTTTAAGCGAGCTTTACAACAGTACCGACTAGGTTATGGTAAAATGAATCCTAGAGACCCAAACGCTGATTTATTTTATCAAAATGTAGAACGCTTAGTGAATAAGACTGATTAAACTTTTTCTATTCTATCTTGATGAAGAAGGACTTTCTTTTCTTTATAGAGGGCTCCCAAAGCTCTTTTAAAAGCTTTTTTACTCATTTGAAGATGAAATTTTATGGATTCAGGAGAGCTTTTATCTGTAAGTTGTACTACTCCATTTTTTTGAGTTAGTTGATGTAAAATTTTAGCCTTATCATCTTCAATCGTATTTCTATAACCTAATGGTCTTAGAGAGACATCAATTTTTTCATCTTCTCTTATATTTTTAATATACCCAACTGTAGTAATTCCTTCTTCTAAATCCGAAAAAACTTCACTCTTGTATACCAACCCCTCAAAAGACTCTTCGATTAAAACAATAAAACCAAGGGATGTTTCCTTACCTATAATTATTGAAACTTTTTGACCTATTTCTAACTCCATCATTCTTATTTTAAGTTGTTAATATATGCTTTTAAGACCAAATCATTTTGATCACTGGGAGTAAAGATCTCAAGGATTTTTGGTTTATCCGATTTTTCATAAAAACTGACTACTTCTTTTTCTAAAGAGTTTAAGTTGTGTGCAGTACTGTATTCAAATCCAAACATAGTAGACAAATGCTCCGCAGTTAAGCAATGAGGTGTCTCAAAGTACTCTAAAGCAGAGGATTTTTTTGGTCCAGGAATAATTTTAAAAATTCCACCACCAGAATTATTAATTATTATTATTCTTACATCTTTTGGAATATAATTATTCCATAGTGCATTGCTGTCATAAAAAAAACTCAAATCACCAGTAACTAAAGTCGTAGGTTTTTGTGTAGCATAAGCAGCACCTAAAGCAGTACTAGTACTTCCATCTATTCCACTGGTTCCACGATTACAAAAAACAGTAATTGTTGAATTCATTTCAAATAATTGAGAATAACGAATAATAGCACTGTTACTAAATTGTACCTCAGAAAAATCTGGAATAACTTTTAAAACCAAATCAAATACTTTTAAATCTGAATAGGGTGCAGTTTTAATATAATGATTGTGTTTTGCTCTAGTTTGTTTTTTATAATGAGTCCATTTAGATTCATAATTACTCTTATTTTTATAATCTACAAGTTTATGGAAATTTTGAAAAAAAGTATAACTGTCAGTTTTAATGTGTTTACTTAAAGCCTGATAGGTATCAAAAGCCCTTAATTCATTAATATGCCAATGTTCTGTAGGCGAGTACTCTCGTAAAAATTTTTTTATTTTTTTTGAAACTATCAACCCACCAAATGTTAGCAGAATATCTGGTTGAAGTGAAGTAAATTCTTCCTTTGTTAGATTAAAAATAAGATTGTCTATAGAGTTTATAAATCTTTTATTGTTAAGGTTAGAAGTAGTCTCTGTGAGCACTAATACAGATGGATCATCTGCAACTTTATCCAACAAGATTTCTAATGCTGCATTGGGATAATGAACTCCCACTAAAATTATTTTCTTAGCTGCGCTGTTCCAAATCTGAGCTAAATCATTGTAATCTACACCGGTTTCAAGATTGGGTTTTTCAATTTTAAATGAAAAATCCTTCATGGTTTTTACTGTTTCATACAAGGGCTCATCAAAAGGCGCATTTATATGAATAGGACCTTTTACATTATGAAGCAATGAAAAAGCTTTTGACAGCTTTACGCTATTAGTATCAGAATCATTTTCTTTCAAATTAGCACTAAATAAAATATGATTTTGAAAAATGTTTTCTTGACGAATCGTTTGCCCGTCACCAATATCTATTAAATGAGAAGGTCTGTCTGCAGAGATAATAACCAAAGGAATCTGACTGTAATATGCTTCAGCAATTGCTGGGTAATAATTCAACAAGGCAGACCCTGAAGTACAGACTAATGCTACAGGTTTTTGTTTTTGTTGAGCAATTCCTAGGGCAAAAAAAGCAGCACAACGCTCATCTACAATACTTAGCGTTTCAAAATCTTTATGATTAGAAAAACCAATAGTTAGGGGTGCATTTCTAGATCCGGGAGAAATCACAACAGTTTGTATTTCAAATATGCGACAGGCAGCAATAATAGTTTGAGCTAATTCTTTCTTCGGATACATGTTTAATTACAAAAAATTGTTCGATTTCTTATTTACAAAGTTACTGCCTTTATCTAGGATTTGATTGTTAAAATAAGAAAATCAGAAAATAAAAAAGTGAATTACTTTTTTATTTTCTGATTTTAATAATAATGCTGAATTAAAAACTTAGTTTCCTTTTTGATAATCAGCTAAAAATTTAGCCAAACCACTATCCGTTAAAGGGTGTTTTAATAAACCCGTAATCGCGCTTAAAGGACCCGTCATCACATCTGCACCTATTTTAGCACAATCTATAATATGCATAGTATGTCTTACTGAGGCTGCCAATATTTGAGTGTCATACATGTAATTATCATAAATTAATCGAATCTCAGAAATTAAATTTAATCCATCGGTAGAAATATCATCTAAACGTCCAATAAAAGGAGATACATAAGTGGCCCCTGCTTTGGCTGCTAGTAATGCTTGACCAGCAGAAAAAACTAAAGTAACATTGGTTTTGATCCCTTTATCTGAAAAATATTTACACGCTTTTACACCGTCAGCTATCATAGGTAGTTTTACAACAATTTGAGGGTTTAGTGCAGCTAAAGCTTCTCCTTCTTTTACCATACCTTCAAAATCAGTAGAAATTACTTCAGCAGAAACATGTCCATCAACTTCTTCACAAATTGCCTTGTAATGATTAATAATATTTGCTTCGCCTGTAATCCCTTCTTTAGCCATCAAAGACGGATTAGTGGTTACACCGTCTAATATACCGAGTGCTTGGGCTTCTTTAATTTGTTCTAAATTGGCTGTGTCAATAAAAAATTTCATATGATTTGTTTGGTTGTAGGTTATAATTTATAATGATTCATTAATAGTTTTTCGTATCGTGTACTAGGTAAAATTTTCTTCAATAGGATCGAAAATTTTTCCATAAATGCACCAACTCTATAGTGTACATTTGGTTGTTTTTGGTTTATAATCTGATGTATTTTTTCGGCCATTTTAATTGGATTCATTCCACTATCTACATGAGAATCCATCAAATCTAAATTTAGCTGATACTTTTCTTTATAGGCAGAGGTTTTAAATACTGGGGTATGGTATCTTCCTGCTGCTATATTGGTAGCAACATCACCTGGAGCAATCGTAGCTATTTGAATTCCAAATGCTTTCACTTCCATCCTAATGGCTTCAGATACTAGATCTAGGGCACCTTTTGTTGCAGAATAAACACCTCTATACGGCAAACCCATGTAACCAGCAATTGATGTGACGTTGATGATAGTTCCTGATTTTTGTTTTCGCATCTGTGGTAATACTGCCTTCATCATGTCTATAGCTCCAAAGAAATTTGTGTCAAAGACTTTTTTCATTTCGGTGGTAGGTGTATCTTCTATTGGGCCAGTTATTCCCATCCCTGCATTATTTACTAACACATCTATACGACCTTCTTTTTCTAAAATCAAATCTATAGCTAAAGAGATTGTTTCAGGTTTTGTAACATCCAAAGGAATTAAAGAATACTTGTTTTGTTCATTTATTTTTGGATTTCTTCCAGTACCATAAACCTTGAAGCCTTTAGCTGATAAAAACTCAGCTGCAGATTTCCCAATTCCTGATGAGGCTCCTGTGATTAAAATTACTTTAGACATAAAAAAATAATATTAAACAAATATCTAAAAAGAATGGGTGTAAATCTTAGATTTTAATGGCTAGATATTAACAGACTTATGAATACAAAAAATGTATGAAGTTTGAAAAAAAAAGGCATAAAAAAAGGCAAGCTACCTACATCACACTGCTACAACCAAGTACTCTTGCTGCGTTCCCGCCCTGGGAGATTCCGAGGGAGCTAGTTGTGTAGGACTTGCCATGGCAAATTTACAACCAATTTTTATTTAAACAAATGAAACTTTATCCTTTTTTAATGTAACTTATATAACCATTTGGTTACTAATCTATTGATATAACTTCATCTTCAAGAAAAATACCAAGGTGAAAAACTTATCTTTGTAAAAAAAAACTAATTAATATAATAATCATGGAAAATAAGATTTCAAGTAAAAACACAATGTTAAATTATGGACTCGTTTTAGGTCTAACAAGTATTTTCATCAACTTAATTGCTTATGCAATTGGCATTCATCTTGATCAAGATTGGAGAGTGGGTGCACTAGCTTTTGTAGCTATGATTGTAATTATAGTTTTGGGTATTAAAAATTTTAAAGCTGTAAACAGCAACCTTATTACATGGGGGCAATCTGTAAAAATTGGTGTTGGAATTTCTATTATAAGTGCTTTACTAGGCTTAACTTACAATTTGATATTTATCAATTTTATTGAACCTGACTTCATGAACCTTATGATGGAAAAACAAGTTATGGCCTGGGAAGAAGCTAATATGACATCAGAACAAATAGAGGGTGCAAAATCAATGATGGAAACATTTTCTAGCCCAGCTATCACCTCAGCCATTGGTATCATTGCTGCTGCATTCTTTGGTTTTATTATCTCTGCTATCGCAGGAGCTATTATGAAAAGAACAGAAGAAGACCAATACTAGAAATTATTTTTAGTGTAAAGAATAGTTTAACTTTGCATAATAAATAATTAATCATGGACATATCGGTTGTCATACCTTTATTTAACGAAGAAGAGTCTTTAAAAGAACTATACGATTGGATTGCATCTACGATGCAGTCCAATCGGTTTTTATATGAGATCATTTTCATAGATGATGGTAGCACAGATTCATCATGGAACGTTATTGAAGAAATTTCACAAAAATCAAGCAATGTAAAGGGTATTCGTTTCCAAAAAAACTTTGGAAAATCGCAAGCATTACATGCGGGCTTTCAAATTGCAGTTGGAAACGTAGTGATTACCATGGATGCTGACTTGCAAGATAGCCCTGATGAAATTCCTGGATTATACAAACTTGTTATTGATGAAAATTTTGATTTAGTCTCTGGATGGAAAAAGAAAAGATATGATAATGTAATTGCAAAAAACATTCCTTCTAAGTTATTTAACTGGGCAGCTAGAAAAACATCAGGTTTAGATTTACATGATTTTAATTGTGGATTAAAGGCTTATAAAAACATAGTTGTTAAAACCGTTAAAGTACGCGGTGAAATGCATCGATATATACCTGTTTTAGCAAAAAATAAAGGATTTTCAAATATTGGTGAAAAAATTGTGCAACACCAAGCTAGAAAATACGGGGAAACAAAATTTGGCATGAGTAGATTTATTAATGGATTTTTAGATCTCATTACCATTTCTTTTTTATCAAAATTTGGTAAAAGACCCATGCATTTCTTCGGACTTTGGGGAACACTCATGTTTATATTTGGATTCTTTTCTGCTGGATATCTAGGAGTTTCTAAACTCTATAAAATATCACAAGGAATGAAGGCTATTTTGATTACAGACAACCCCTGGTTTTACATCTCTATGGTGAGTATGATATTGGGTACACAACTTTTCTTAGCTGGCTTCATTGGAGAACTTATTTTAAAAACTAAAGAGGTAGGCAACTACTATACAATTAAAGAAAAATTAAATTACTAATTCCATAAATATTGGATTTATAAGCAATGAAAAATATTATAGAAAAAGCAACATTATGGCTATCAGATACATTTGATAGTGAAACACAGCAAGAAATACAACAACTCATTACAGATAATTCTGACGATTTAACAGATAGATTTTATAAAGATCTTGAGTTTGGTACAGGAGGTATGCGAGGAATGATGGGCGCTGGAACCAACAGAATAAATAAATACACATTAGGAAAGTCTACTCAAGGACTGAGTAATTATTTAAAAGAATCTTATCCAAACCAAAAAATTAAAGTAGCCATCGCATATGATTGTAGACACAACAGTGATACATTCTCAAGATTGGTTGCTGAAGTATTGTCTGCGAATGATATCCACGTAGTTCTTTTTGAAGACCTTCGTCCTACTCCAGAATTGTCATTTGCTGTAAATGAATTAAACTGCCATGCTGGGATTGTATTAACAGCTTCCCATAACCCACCAGAATACAATGGCTATAAAGTGTATTGGACAGATGGTGGTCAAATTGTTCCTCCACAAGATAAGAGTATCATCGATGAAGTAAATTCTTTAGAATTTTCTGATATTAATTTTAATGCAAAACCTGAATTAATTTCTGAAATTGGTGCAGAGGTAGATGAGGCGTTTTGGAAAGCTTCCATTGAAAACGGAACATTTGACATACAAGGAAGAGAAAATTTAAAAATTGTTTTCACAGCATTGCACGGAACCTCTGTAAAGTTAATCCCAGAAGTGTTAAAAAGAGCTGGCTATTCTCAAGTTCATAGTATTAAAGAACAAGAAATACCTAATGGAGATTTCCCAACCGTAAAATCACCCAATCCAGAAGAACCTGAAGCCCTAGAAATGGCTACAAATCTTGCTGAAAAAATTGGAGCAGATATTGTTTTAGGAACAGATCCAGATAGTGATAGAATTGGAATAGCTGTCAGAGACACTAACGGCAAAATTAAATTATTGAATGGAAATCAGGCCATGGTGGTGATGACAGATTTCTTAATTAAACAATGGCAACAGCAAGGAAAACTAAATGGAAAGCAATTTATTGGTTCTACTATAGTTTCTACCTCCATGGTAAATGATATTGCTAACAGTTATGGTGTAGAAACTAAAATCGGTCTCACCGGGTTTAAATGGATTGCTAAAATGATTCAAGATTTTCCAGAACAAGAGTTTATTGGTGGTGGTGAAGAAAGTTTTGGATATATGGTAGGAGATTTTGTTAGAGATAAAGATGCTGTAACGTCTGCATTACTAGCCTGTGAAATTGCAGCTGCCGCTAAATCAAATGGAAGCTCTTTTTACGATACACTCCTGGAACTATACACAAAGCATAGCTTTTATAAAGAACGTTTGGTTTCTTTTACAAAAAAAGGGATGGATGGAGCAGCACAAATCAAGCAAATTATGATTGATCTTCGTAAAAATCCTCTAACTCATATCGATGGTTCTAAAGTAACTTTTGTAAATGATTATGACGCATCTACTGAAAAAAATATGAGTACAGGAGAAGTAAAAATTATTGATCTTCCTAAATCAAACGTATTAATTTATCACACAGAAGACGGAACTAAAGTAGCTGCAAGACCCAGTGGTACAGAACCTAAAATTAAGTTTTACTTTAGTGTTCAATCTAAGCTAGATTCTGTTGAAAATGCCATTGAAAAAGAACAAGAATTAGATGCTAAAATTGATAGAATCATAAATGAAATGAATATTTAATGATCTACTTTAAAAAAATATTACGATATGCTTTACCTTATAAGAGGTTTGCATTCCTGAATATTTTCTTTAATATTTTATACGCTGTTTTCTCTGCGTTATCTTTTGTTGTTTTAATGCCTTTATTTGAGGTTATATTTAAGACAGACAAAAAAATAGTATATGAAAAACCTGTTTTTGAGGGCTTCACAAGTGGAATGGAATATTTAAATAATTATTTCAACTACTACGTTTCATCGATCATAGGGGAAAATCAGGAAAAAACATTACTCTTTGTAGTACTTTTAATTGTTGTAATTTTTTTATTAAAAAACCTGTTTGGCTATTTATCTTTTTACTACATCACTTTTCTTAAAAATGGAGTTTTAAAAGATATTCGTAACGATTTATATCACAAAACTATTTCTTTACCAATTTCCTATTTTTCTGAAAAGAAGAAAGGAGATATCATGGCCAGAATTGGGCCAGATGTTATTGAAGTTCATTATTCTTTTCTATCAATTTTAGAATTGATTTTTAGAGATCCAATAATGATTTTGATTACCATTATTTCTATGTTATCTGCAAGTGTAAAGCTGACATTTTTCATTTTCATTTTTGTTCCTGTTGCTGGTTTCATCATTAATATTATTGGAAAAAATTTAAAAAAGACCTCAGACAAAGTACAAAGAGAGCAAGGAACCCTGTTATCTTTATTGGAAGAGACTTTATCAGGCTTGCGCGTAATTAAAGGTTTTAATGCTGAAAAAGTTTTTCATCATAAATTTGAAAAATCTACTTCTAAGTTTGAACAATTTTCAAACAAATTGATGATAAAAACACAATTAGCTGGACCGGTTAGTGAAATTTTGGGAATCATGGTTTTTTGTGTTTTAATTTGGTATGGTGGTAATTTAGTATTGGTAGAAAAAACGATACCTCCAGCTGTTTTTATTCCATTTCTTGGTCTTGCATACAATATTATTACTCCTGCAAAATCAATATCCAAAGCTAGTTTTACTATCAAAAAAGGAAATGCTGCAGCAGAGCGAATATTGGCAATTCTAGAAACTGAAGATCCCTTACAGGATCGCCAAAATGCAATTCATAAAGAGGAGTTTACCTCAGAAATTGAATTTAAAAATGTGTCCTTCAAATATGAAGATGATGATGTATTAAAAGATTTTTCTCTAAAAGTCCCTAAAGGAACTTCAGTGGCCCTAGTAGGACAATCTGGTAGTGGAAAATCTACTTTAGCCAATTTAGTAACTCGTTTCTATGATGTAAATGATGGAAGTATCACTATAGATGGAGATGATGTTAAAGATATTTCTAAAAAATCATTACTAGGGTTAATGGGTATTGTAACTCAAGATTCTATTTTATTTAACGATACTGTTTCAGAAAATATTAAACTTGGAAAACAAGAGGCTACGACTAAAGAAGTTATGAATGCTTCAGAAATAGCAAATGCTCACGAATTTATAAATGAACTTCCAAAACAATATGAAACCAATATTGGAGATGGAGGTAACAAATTGTCTGGTGGCCAAAAACAACGAATCTCTATTGCAAGAGCAGTCTTAAAAAATCCTCCAATTATGATTTTAGATGAAGCAACCTCTGCTTTAGATACAGAATCTGAAAAAATGGTACAAACTGCATTGGAAAAAATGATGAAAAATAGAACATCGTTGGTCATAGCACACAGATTATCTACCATACAAAAAGCTGATAACATAGTAGTATTACGCAAAGGAACTATTATTGAACAGGGAAAACATGAAGAATTATTAGCTAAAAAGGGAGAATACTTCAAGTTAGTAACTATGCAAACGCTACAGTAATGATTTTAGAAAAAATCATTTTTACTCTGTTATTCAAATGGAAATATTGGTTCGCAATTCTTCATTCTAAATTTCTAAAAAAAAATAAAAAAAGTGTTATCACATCTATTACCTATGTAGCGAGAGAGGCTGACAAGGATTGGATATTTGGAGCAAAAGTTAGAAGACTTGCAAAATTCTCCGGTTTAGACAGCAACACTTATTTTCATAATCGATTGCGTGACTTACCTGACTCTGATGGATATTTTTTTGTATTTCATCAATACTTTTATAGAGCAATACGTCATAATCCGAAAATTTTAAATCGAAAAAATATTGTAATGTTTACGCATCCCAACTGGACCTTTTCTTTTTCAGAAAGTCATGTAATCTGGTGCTTAAATAAAGCTGATAAAGTTATTTGTTTAAATTCTAAGGTTCAAAAAGAGTTAATTGCTGCTGGATTAGATGCTAAAAAAACCGCGCTAATTCACATCGCTTCAGATCCTGATTTCTTTTACACACATCAACGAGAAACAGGAGCTGTTGGTTTTTGTAGTGCATTTGGTGAGCGTAAAAACCCAGAAATGGTATATCAGTTGGTTAAAAATATGCCTGAAAGAAAATTTTATCTAATTGGTAGGTATTGGGAGAATTATGAAAGGTATGATGAAATGAAAAAAATGACAAACTTCACCTATTACAATAATGAATCCTATGACACATATCCTGATTTATATAATACTATAGATATATTTATTTCTCCATCAACATTGGAAGGTGGCCCTGTTCCTGTATTGGAAGCCATGTTGTCTAATTGTTTCCCTATAGCCTCAAAAACAGGATTTTGCCCTGATATAATTTCGAATGGCAAGAATGGATTTTTATTTGATATTGATGCAGATTATACAGAAGTAATACGACTTATTAAATTGGCAGACTCTAAGACTATAGATGTAAGACAAACTGCTTTGGAACATTCCTGGAAAAACTGCTCCCAAAAAATTGACACGTTATTTCAAGAGTAGACTATACAATTTTTAAACCAAGCTCCTCCCCTTTTTGAAGCATATAATCATAAGAAGCCTTGTAATTATTAGGAATTTCACCCTCTAAAATAGCTTCTTTAATGGCTTCTTTTAATTGACCAATTTCGCGACAAGGCTGTAAGTTGAAGGTTTTCATAATCTCCTCACCACTAATAGGTGGTTGAAAATTTCGAATATGATCTCTTTCTTCTACCTCTTTTATTTTTTCACGCACATTTTGAAAATTTTTATGATAGCGCTCAAATTTTTTTGGATTTTTTGTAGTAATATCAGCTTCACATAATGTCATTAGTGCGTCTATATCATCACCTGTATCAAACACCAATCTTCTAACTGCAGAGTCTGTAACATCAGATGCTAAAACAATAGGTCTAGAACTTAATAACACCAATTTCTGCACAAACTTCATTTTTGAATTTAATGGCATTTTTAAACGTTTGAACAACTTATAAACCATTTTAGACCCAACAAACTCATGTGCATGGAAAGTCCATCCTACTTTCTTATCAAATCTTTTGGTTGGTGCTTTTCCAATATCATGAAGTAAAGCAGCCCATCTTAACCAAGTATCTTCTGTAGCTTTTGAAATATTATCAACTACTTCTAAGGTGTGATAGAAATTATCTTTGTGTTTTTGCCCCTCTACTTCTTCAACGCCTTTTAAAGCAATTAATTCTGGAAGAATCATTTCCAATAAATTTGTTTTTTCTAATAGCAAAAACCCTACAGAAGGTTGTGTAGCTTCGATTATTTTATTCAATTCTACAACGATACGTTCCTTAGTAATAATGGCTAAACGAGATGCATTTTTTGTAATTGCTAGCAAAGAGTTCTTGTGAATTTCAAAATTTAATTGAGTAGCAAATCTGATAGCACGCATCATACGAAGCGGATCGTCAGAATAGGTGATGTCTGGATTTAAAGGTGTTTTAATAATCCCTTTTTCTAAATCCTTTAAACCATCAAAAGGATCTAACAAGGTTCCATAATCATCTTTGTGTAAACTTATTGCTAATGCGTTAATTGTAAAATCTCTTCTTTTTTGGTCATCTTCCAAAGTTCCAGAGGAAACCTCTGGGTTTCTACTATCTTTGGTATAAGATTCTTTTCTGGCACCCACAAATTCAAGCTCCATACCTTTATAGACCAACATAGCGGTGCCATAAGTTTTAAATACTTGAACTTTTGGTTTATTAGGTAATAATGAGGCCACTTTTTTTGCCAAGGCGATACCATTTCCAACAGTTACAATATCTATATCTTTAGCAGCTCCTCTTTGTAAAATATAATCACGTACAAATCCTCCAATAACATAACTTTTTACCTCTAAAATCTCAGAAGCTTTTGTTATAATTGAGAAGATATCACTATTAATAGCTTCTTTGTAGTTTTGAATCTGCATAAATTAAGCTCTTATTACTTCGATATCATTTCCAACTAATTTTAAAATTGTTGAAGATTTATCTGAAATTTTATCTTGCTCCAAATTTACTACATAATCTACGCCCTCCAAAATTGGTAGACTTATTTCTGAGAATGATTTTGGAGTAGATTCTCCGCTTATATTGGCTGAAGTTGAAATAATTGGTTTTCCTAGTTTATTGATGATCTCTAAACAATAGTTATGAGATGGAATTCTAATGGCTATGGTATTATCTATAGCTATGGCATTAGCCGCTAACCCTTTTGGATTGCTATATATGATAGTAGTAGGTTTCTTAGTTGTTGAAATTATATCAATAGCTTTTTGTGAGACAGCTCCTACATAAGTACGCAACATCTCTATAGAACTTACGAGAACCACTAAACTTTTACTCTCTACTCTGCTCTTTAATTTAAAAATTTTAGCAACTGCATCAATGTTTGTAGCGTCGCAACCTAAACCCCAAACCGTATCTGTAGGATAAAGAATAACCTGCGAATTAAGCAGTGCTTCAATGGATTGATTTAAGATTTTTTTTGTTGTCAAATTTTTCTAAAAATTTTATTTATTTTATATCTACGGAACCATGAAATTAATCTTTTTTCTGGAACACCATTCTTTTTAATATACTCCTCAACTGTGTCAACCATTCGTTTTGCAGAATTTCCGTCTGTGTATGGATGGTATTCTCTTAAAATATTTAAACGCTCTTGTTTAAAAGGATCTTCTAATAAATTTTCAACAACTCTTTTCACTAAACCATTGTATGACAACTGATTATCCCACTTTACAGCAAGAGAATTATTTTTAAATGTTATTACGGGCTTGTCTAAAAGAAGAAATTCATAGACAACAGATGAAGTATCACTGATCATTAGATCAGCAATTAACAAATACTTAATAATGTTACGCTCCTCAATAAAAAGCACATTTTCAAAACACATTGATAATTTTTTATAGGAGTCTATTAAGTCTTTAGCCATTAAATCATGAAATTTAATCACAATAAGGTATTGTTTACTATTGGCTAACTCCTCGATTTGAGTTAATAAATGTGGAGCACTAGTTAATGATGGTGAAAATGTAGGGGCGTAAAGAATTATTTTTTTTGCTTTAGACTTTTTTAATAAGGTTTGTTTATCTGTATCATATTTGTGTAGTTCTTTACCATAAACATCTAGTTTTGGCCAACCCGTCTCTACCACACTAAAGTCTTTATGTTTCGCTGCTGCTTCAGAGAACCATTTTGTAAAATATGGGCCTTGTGTTAAATACAAATCGAAGTAACTACGAATTCTAAAATGACTTTTTTTTTCTCCAGCTAAGCCATGAAAAACTTGAGTTTTAACCCCTCTGAGATAATGAGGGACCTCATTTCCTGGAACAAAAATAGCGTCACTCTTAAAACGAATTAAATCTTCAATTTTAGTTGTATAACTTTGAGATTGGTATGGGAATTTCTCTAAAATTGCTGCTCTTACAAACCAGATGTATTCATAATTCTTTTCTTTTAAAACTTGCATAACAGGTTCTAAAATTCCAAAAGAATATGGATTCATACAAAATAAAATAGTCTTCATAGTTAGTAATTATACTATTTCATTAGCATTCTTTAAATCTTCTTTAAAATCCACTTCTATACAATTGTATTCTGAAATATCGATCACCTTCAATTTTAAATGATCATTAGCAATTGCCATTTCTAACCCTTTTTCAAAATAATCATTATCATCACATGTTTCAAGTTGATTAATGAAAATATCTAAATCATTTGAAGAAATAAAATTTATTCCTACCGCTTCTCCCAATCCATTTTTTACCTCTTTTGAAAGATGTTCAACATAACCGTCTTTAAGAGTATACTTTACCTCTTCATCAGAAACGCTTTGGGTGTTAACAGAAACAAACGATTGATTCTTATTAATATCTTCCAATAGTAATGATAATAATTGATGGTCAAATACAACATCTCCATTAAACCACAAGATAGAATTACCTCGGTGTTTTTTTAATGCTTGCAACAAACTTTTAGAAGTATTTGTTCTATCAAAAAATGGATTGTAAACATAATTTACCTCTGGAAACTGTTCCATAATTAAATTCTTTTTAAAGCCTACAACTGTAGTAATATCATTTACATCAAAATAAGTTGTAATGTTATTAATTTGACGTTGCATAATGCTTTGCCCATCTTTCAAGGGTGTTAAAGGCTTTGGAAAAGGATTTCCTAATCGAGAACCAATTCCAGCAGCTAGTATTATAATTTTCATGTGATGGTGTTACTATTATTTCTTTTATTATTCAAATACCAAAGATTCATATATCTATCAAGTACTCTGTAGGCTCTAATTTTCGATATTAGATATCCTGCATAACCGTCTAAAAACCCCAATCGAATGATAAAATGAATAATGAAAGTAACTAGAGGTTTTACAAATAAATGAAATAACCTTACTTTCTGACCTTTATCATGTAATTCTTGTGCTTGAATTTGAGCATACAATTTTTGTTTAGTCATGTAATGATCAAAATCTCTATACGAAAAATGGTCAACTTTATTTTTAAAAAAACCAAGAGCGCCATCTGCCTTTATAGTTTCATGAACCTTTTGACCGTTGTATCTACACTTACTTCTTCGAAATAAACGGATGACTTTGTCTCTTTGACAACCTGTATATTTTATTTGTTTATCTCCTAGATAAAAGTTTCTTCTAAGGTAAAATCCAACAAATTTTGTTGTAGTTTCATCTATATTTAAAATTTCTTTTTTTAGTTCCGAAGTAACTCTTTCATCAGCATCTAAAATATAAATCCAATCATTTTTTGCAAGATCTATGGCAAAATTCTTTTGTGAGGAAAAATCATCAAAAACTCGTTGAATAATTTTTACATTGTATTTTTTCGCAATCTCAACAGTTGCGTCTTGACTAAATGAATCTATCACAATGATTTCATCTGCAAAATCAACTGATTTTATAGAATCTTCAATATGAACTGCTTCATTTAATGTTGGTATGATTGCTGTAATTTTCATTTTTCTTATACAGCTACATCATATTCTCGTAGCGCATCATTTAAAGAGGTTTTTTTATTGGTACTTTCTTTTCGTTTTCCAATAATTAATGCACAAGGAACTTGATAATTACCCGCGGGAAATTCTTTAGTATAACTACCAGGGATCACCACACTTCGCTCAGGAACCATCCCTCTCATCTCTATAGGGGTATCACCAGTTACATCAATAATTTTTGTACTCATTGTTAATACTACATTAGCACCTAATACAGCTTCTTTACATACTCTAACTCCTTCAACTACAATAGATCTAGAACCTATAAAAGCTCC
>Ga0209092_10000231_pt1 | contig 53203 bp, 60 predicted proteins | sample FraStrMetagenome_FD_187446 | JGI IMG/M metagenome (GOLD analysis project Ga0209092, IMG submission 187446) | Marine eukaryotic phytoplankton communities from Arctic Ocean - Fram Strait ARC3M Metagenome (SPAdes) (version 2) | ecosystem: Environmental > Aquatic > Marine > Oceanic | place: Fram...
GGTAGTGATCTGAGCCGCTGCGGTAGTTGTACCTAAGTCAATCTGGAAGTCATCGCTTGTAACTAATCCATTCACATTGATAGCGGCAAATGTAGGGCTGTCAGTAGTGGCTACGCCTTGTCCAATACTAAACTCTGTACCTGTCAGCGTAATGCCAGTGCCAGCGGTGTAGGTCGTGTCAGTATTATTATCGGTACTGGTAATCGTAAAGTTCGGATAAGTGCCCGATACAGTAGTAGCACCTGCGCCTGTAAGTGATACAGTTTGGTCAGGAGATGTATTAGCAATTACACCCCCATTAGAAAGACTAATCCCTGTACCCGCAGATAAAGCGGCAACTACATTGGTCGTATCTGTAACGTCTGCACTGGCCTCTACACCATCTAGCTTAGTACCGTCACCAGCAACATCGCGTCCATCTACTGTACCAGAGACTGCAATGTTACCAACTACGTCTAGCTTCTCTGTAATAGAATTAGTGCCTGTGTTTATTCCTACATTACCAGAAGAATCAACCTTAAAACGAGCAGTACCTGAAGTCCCTGTAGCAATAGTTGCTCCTGTTGTCCCTAACGTAAGTCTTGAAACATCTCCAGTTTGCAGCTCTAAATTAAATATATCGTCTGAGCCAGCCCTTACAGCATTTATTTCTGCAACTTGTGACGAGATAGTCCCATCGTTATCGCCAGCATCAAATGTAATGCCTGTACCAAAACCATCTTGCATGTCGCCTGTACTTATAGCACACATACGCAAAACAGAAAGGCTTGCATTAGTTGTGCCATGTGTCCTGCACAAATAACTTTCACCACCAGTTACGTCTAAGTCTATAGCTTTAATAGTTCCGTTTACGTCTAACTCCGCAGTAGGTGTTCCTTGTTTAATACCTACTCTGTTGTTAGTTGAGTCAACAATTAAAGTATTTGTGTCTACTGCGAGGCCAGTAAAAGCAGGGCTGCTATTAGTCCCTAAACCTAAGTTAGTTCTTGCTGTAGCTGCATTGTTTAAGTCTGATAGGTTATTATTAGCAATCAAAGCTCCTGATAAAGAAGCATAAGCAGCTACCCATGAGCTTCCCTCGTAAACCATCATAGCATCTGTTGAGGTATTAAAATATAAAGTACCTGCAACAAGAGCATTGCCATCGTTATCCGTTGAGGGGTCACTGGACTTTTGCCCTAAGTATCTGTCATCAAAAGAATCAAAGGCAGCTAGTGCTGAATCTCTCGCAGCTTCTGCGGCAGTTTGTGCCGTGGCTGCTGAGGTAGCACTGTTAGATGAACTAGTGGCACTCCCTGCAGAAGCGGTTGCTGAGTTAGCAGATGCTGTGGCGCTAGTTGCTGCATTGGTGGCTGAAGTAGCTGCTGCAGTTTCACTAGTACCCGCATTAGTAGCTGAAGTAGCTGCTGCTGTTGCACTGTTAGCAGAAGCTGTAGCACTTGTAGCTGAAGCTGTAGCTGATGTACCTGCGTTAGTTTCACTAGTGCTTGCTTCTGAAGCTTTAGTGGTTGCAGTAGTAGCTGAGCCTGATGCACTAGTTGCACTAGTAGATGCTGCTGTAGCACTATTAGAAGCTGCAGTAGCTGAAGTACCAGCGTTAGTTTCACTAGTAGCTGCATTAGTAGCTGAAGTGCTTGCCTCTGATGCTTTGGTAGTTGCAGTAGTAGCAGAAGTACCAGCATTAGTTTCACTAGTAGCTGCCGCAGTTGCACTATTAGCAGAAGCTGTAGCACTTGTAGCTGAAGCTGTTGCAGATGTTGCAGACTGAGTAGCAGATGTTGCAGAAGCAGTCGCAGAGTCAGCAGACTGTGTAGCACTCGTAGATGATGCTGTAGCACTAGTAGCAGATGCTGTAGCACTATTAGCTGAGTCAGTTTCGCTAGTAGCTGCTGCAATCTCACTTAGTTTAGCGTTAGCTGCGAATGACTGAGCACCAGCAAGCTCTGCATTATTAGAAGCACTAAAGCTTCCACCCTCTGCAGGGTCTGCTACTAAGCTAGATTCTGGTGTATATTCAATAGCCATTATGACATCTCCTTAAAATTGAGCAGTGTTAGAGTAAGTCTGTATGTGAGACCCACCTCTTGCTTTTCTTTGAATTTCTTCCTGATTTAACTCAAGTATACCTTGGAGTTGTTGGGCAGTATATTTAGCTGACCTTTCATCTTCTCCAACGTAATCAAATGCATGAGCTATAGCACCCCATAGTAAAACTCTTTCGTTACTATCTCTTAACCAATTAGGTACTTCTGCACCTACGTAGTAGTTACCGCTTGATGCTGGGAACTCTACAGAACCCTCAGCGTCAACAGTAGAAGCTGTAGCTAACCCTGCATCTATGTTTGTTTGGTTAACAAAGTATCTTGCGTCTAAATCAGTAAGCCTTCTATAGTAGTGTACTTCATAAGTATCCCCAAGCTTAGCTTCAGGGTAGAAGATTACTGAAGGGCCTTTACGGGCGTATGATTCTTGCTTATGAGTGTAGTCATTATCTTGCATAGCTAGTAGAGAGAGTTTCTCATCGAATACATAGCTGTTACCTTCTGAGTCTAACTTACGTACCTGTATAATCTCTGAAAGGTCTGTAGGAAGCGTAAGGGTTGTTTCACCCACGCCAGTACTTGTTACTGCAGAGTATGTATATGTGTGCTCAAGAGGTGGTATTCTTAGTTTCCTATAACAGAAATCAGCTGAGTAATCTAAGAAATCAGCAACAAGTGCATCGGTCATTACATTTGAATCTCTATTCACCCATGATCTAACTTTTGTAACTAAAGCATCGTATAGTGGAGTTGACATTTATTGTCTCCTATGTTTTAACCACGACCTCTACTTACATTAGATGTTAATAGACTCGGGTACTCTGATTTTATAATTCTTTTTAATTTAGCAACGTCTTGCTTGTTGCTCATAAACTCTGTATGATGTAAATTCATACCATGTTTTTCAAGGATCTCAACAGCTACGATATCAGGTATCACAGCAAAAGACCTGTAGTGTGAGGCATCTCCCCCAGAGCTTTGAGTATCTCGGGATTGTTTAGCATAGTTAAGATATTCAGTTACATCTTGGTGTACTTGTATTTTCTTATCTGCTATCTTGCCTTTAATTTGGTTATCCATTTATCCTCCATAGGTAAAAAGAAGGGGCCCCCATAAGGGAGCCCCAAAGGTACTAGGGGTTATACGCCACCCAGACCTACGATCATACCACAAGCTTTAGGGTTAGTAACAGCTAGTGTGCACTCTTCTACGATCTGTCCAATAGTGCTATCACCTTGCTGACCAACTTCAGTTTCCTGAAGAGGACGCAGAGTAGCAACCTTGAAGAACGAGGGATCATATACTAACGCTGAGAAGTTTGCAGAGTTAGTAGTAGCGCCAGAACCAGTGTTATGAGCAAGACCCATAATGTAGTTAGGTACAATGCGGATTTCACCGAAGTCACTGTCGAACAACTCAATGCTCTGACGGATCTTACCGGTGTCATCTACGTTACGTACAGTGTTGTTACCAGTAGCATGGGCCTTAGAAGACAAGGTACGCTTGTTTAGCGGAGAAGTCATCAAAGTAGTAGCCTTACCACCAGCTTCATAGATAGCCTGCATAACGTCATCAACTTGGCTTAGCTCGATGTCGTTAAGGTTAGCATCAGAAGAACCACGGTTAATAACACCAGCAGTACCGATACCAGTAGTTCCCGGAGCAGTATAAGCAGCAGTTTCACCACCGTTTACTACGAGAGCAGCATCGTTACAGTAAGCCTGATAACCACCCATAGTGCGAGTACCAGAACCGTTCTTGCTGTGGAAGCTGTGTACGGCATCATGCTCGAGGTCACGACGGAGTTCAGTACCACGCTTCTTGAGCTGATATGCATATTCGTCAGCAACACCGGCCTGATCTACAGCACGCTTAGTGCCAGAAACCTGTACGGTCTTAGAGTTAATCTGAGTGTAGTTACCCAGACGAGTACGGTCACCACCAGCAGTCTGAGCACCAGCTACAGTTGAGAAGGTAGAACCTTCAGCAACAGCGCCAGAACCGGGAGCTACGAGCTCATCAGTCTGCCACTCATGGTAGATTGCTTTAGCAGTGGTTTTGCCAATAGATGACAAGAATGGAGTCTCTTCACGAGAAATCATGGAGATAAAGTTCGCCAGATCTTGCTTCTCAGAAAGAGTACCAGTAGTTACAAAATTTGTTGCAGCCATTTTTAAATTTCCTTATATTATAATTGATTGAATCTATAATTAGCGGAACTTGCTTAATGACTTTAGAAACTCTAATTCACCTTCTTCACTAGATTCACCAGATAATACCTTTTGCCTAAGGGCGTTAGCATCTCTAGCTTTCCGTTGGGAGGCTGTTGATTTACGTTTAGTTGGGATACCCTTTGCTTTAGGAGCTGTCTTACGTTTTACAGAGCCCTTTGTAGTCTTCTGTTTAAGTCTTCGATAATCATCTACAAACTTAACAACGTTAGCATCCATAATAATATCAAGGAAATCTTGAGGGACACCTTCATCTAGTGCAAACTGACGTACAGCTTCAGAGTCAAATTCTGGTAAGATAACTTGTATATCTTCTTCAAACTTAACCATAAGCTCGTCTACTTGAGCTTGAAACTGCTCTTGTTGTTTTTGTTGCACTGTAGAAAGCACGGTCTCTCGTTTATTACGTGCAGCCCAGTATTTCTTTTGGGCAGTCTCACGTTTATCCTTGAGATCATTCAACTCATAGTTATCACCATCTGCACGAGCTTTCTCAATTTTAGTTTCTAAGTCATGGTAGTCCTGAGCTAACGCAGTCTCTTCTTGTTGTAGTTGCGCTGCTAAGACACTCCCAAGTTCTAAAGCATGATTAGTCTTCTCCGAGTATTCCTCTTTGAGTTCTTTCTCAAGCTCACTAACTTCTCTACCCTTCTTAGACAAGTGTTGATCAGTAGCAAAACCTTTACGAAGTTCTGACAAAGACACATATTCTGTCTCTCCATCAATCTTGACAGGAACTTTATAGTCCCAGTCTACTTCCTCTTCATCCGGTAAATCGTCATCTTGGGTAGAATCATCTTCATCCTCATACTCTTCATCGTCTTCAGCGTCTTCCTCATAATCATCGGTATCGTCTTCATCTGCAGCGTCTTCATCATCGGGCATATCTTCTTCTGCAGAATCTTCCGGGTCAAGATCAGATTCATCATCATTTGGTAGAGATTCCTCCTCAGGGGGAGTGAGGCCTAAAGCCGCACCCATTGGTCCCATGGGAACTGGAATGTCATCGATAGATTGACCATCTTGACCAGCGTAAAAACCAGCGTCATCCGAATGGGTAGAGGCTGTATTGTTTTCATTGCTCATAATTTGTTATCCTATATTAGTCCTGTTTAACCGCCACCTTCTTCTTAGGGGCTCGGGTTTCTTTCTTAATTTCATTTAACTTATTTAAAGCATTACATGCATGAACAAAAGTTTCTGCATGGAATCGGGCTTTACCCGGACCTGCAGCTAACTCTTTAATCATAGCGTTAACGGTATTTTCTGTTGATGTAATTGCTCTGTCCAGTATCTTACTGTCCATTATTATCTCCTTCTTGAGATTTATTATGGTCTATTAACTCTTGGTTAAACCCAAAGGTTTCCACATTAATTAGACGTTCTTTTACAGAACCTAAGCCCATAGCTACGTGGTACAAGTACTCACGCTCTTTGAGACAATGGGGTTCTGTTACTAGCCACTGGGTAAACAAGTCAACTAAGATGTCAGAGTACGCTTCAGTAAAGAATTCATCTCTTTCTTTCTTAGCAAACATAGCTGTAGCTAGTGCCTGTTGAGAGTCCCCAAAGGGGTTAGCTTTGTACTCTCCAGTGTTTTGGTCCATTTTGGGTTTAAACTTTCGTTTAGCCCCGTTCTTATACTTATCCACTATATCTCCTCTGGTTAGTGTCGTAAGTTGAAGGGCCCTTTCGGGCCCCTCGTTAGATGAGGATCACCCCCTTACATCATACCTCCACCGCCTTGTTCGAGCATAGCTTTGATAGCCTCTGGGTTAATGCCTTGACTTTCTGGCCCCATAGGTTGATTAGGCTGTGGCTGCGCACCTTTTGGTAAGGTCATAGTTTGACTAATTAAATCCTGAGCCATCTGATACATTTGTTGTACGTCAGGTTGTTCCGGGACATCAGCCCCTTCTTTTGTTGCAGATATACTTAATCTTGACCATTCTTGATATGATTTATCTAAAGCAACTACAAGCTGTTTCAGGTTATCTTGGATTGCATTCTGAGACTGTATATTAGTATAGTCAACGTTTGCTTGATCCAAAGCAAGCTTAGCTTCTTGGGTTTGAGTGGCAAGTTCTTTAGCTTTTTGATCTTGCACCGACTGTTGCTTCTTGTCTTCCATTGCGGATTTCTTATACTCATCGGAAGTATAGTCTACTATGTAGTCTAATGGATCTTCACCTAACGCCTCAATGGTTTTGTAAGCAATGACTGCTGGAGCTGTAGGGTCTATTGCCCCTTTGTACCCAGCTTGCATGAGAGCAGGTAAAACCTTCTCACCTATCATTGCCATTTTACCCATCACAGTTTTATTACTTGCATCTCCCACATCTGCCTCTACCTGTAACATCATTTCGTTAGGAAGGTCCTTAACATCAATAGTGCTGTAGAAGTTATTGCGGTCGTAATATTTCATTGATTGGGTACCCATATCCATCTTCATCGTCTTATACACACCTTCACAAAGTGTGGCTAGGCCGGTCTCCATGAATCTTCTGGCGATATGTTGAATGCGGGTTTGTGCTGCTGTTTGCACAGAAGATACTTTCTGTTCTGAGTTACCAGACACATAGAGAGTATCATTAAGTCCTTGGGCTGCCTTTGACAGACCATTGGCTTGTTCTTTGTGCTGCTGCAAGAACTCAAGCAGTGGCACAGTACCTGTAGACAAAGCCTCTGGTGGCATGTTCTTAACAGCCATTGCAGGGTTTCCGTTAGTAGGTACAATTTGTTTTGGCTTCATATTCTGCAGTGCAGAGAAGTCTACAACATTAGGGTCTGCCAACTTAGGGGAGTAGTTAGTCAAGTAAGTGTTCTCAACAAAACCACGCAGTATAGCAGTAGACGCTAATGTAGAAGGGCGAGTCATATCTGCCATAGACAGACCAGCCCATTCGTGAGGGATATCAAAGGCCTTAAGCTCAGCTATTTGAATACAATCGACATCTTCTTCAAAGAGCACATGATCTCCAATTGTAATAAATCGCTTAAGTTCTGAGATACCATCGCCATCCCGGTCAACACTAATCCAGCACTCTAAAACACTAGCTAGTTGATTAGCTTCTGTCAATTGCACTTGGGTAAAGTTAGTGTTGCTAAGACCCACTGAGGTTCTTCGGGCAGCTTTCTCATTGTTAATAGCTTGTGCAAAGGTATGGCTATCATTACCTGTATTGTCCCAGTCAATGCTATCTGCATGATCTGGATACTGTTTGCGAATCTCTGAGCGAGTCATTTCTGTTCTTAGGCCTACAAAGGATGCATCTTCTATAGAGGAAGCTCCTGCGCTTATAAGAAAAGACTCTGGCTCAATGTTACGGATCTTAATACCACTTTTGTTATGGGTACGCTTGATACGTACTTCTTCGTACACACCAATCCCATTTATATACAAGTCACCTACTACTTCTACTTCAGAGTCTGCAAGCAGCACATCCAAGGCTTCAGGGGTAATCTCTTCGTATTCTTCAAAGGTAAAGTCGTAGTCCTCTACGTACTCCCAGACTACCGCTGCGTTCTTCCAAAGAAGTGCAGCCTTCATCCAAGTGTTGATAATCTCCCAACCTTTATTCTTTTTAAAGATACAGTAGTTAACTACATCAGAAGCTACCCTAGCTTGGTGAACACCAGTCGCACTTTGTTGTAGTGGTATAAATCTTGCTAATTTTTTATTATTGAGTAACAACTCAGAAAGTACTGCAGAGTACCCCTCAATTGCCTCAACGGTGTCTGATGACACAATTTTGGATACACCCTGAGGGGCTAAGTGCCCTATAGGTTGCATCGCATATTCGTATGTTGCTTTCTCTCGCTCATCTGATAGATCAGAGGAATCAAGGAAGTTACCTTGTGAGTTTGCTACTTCAGAGTGGATAATGTTCATCAACTCGTCATCTGTTACTGCTTCCATATATCCATCTGGATCATTCATACTAAATTCCTCTAGTTAGGATCATCTCGATCCTTCAGTCAATCATTAATAAAAACGGGTTCCAATAGCTTCTCTTTCCCGAAACGTGTATGTCACCTTAAACCGAAACGTTAGCTGGAGGACTAATGGGGAAACTTTCTCAGTTATAGCCAGCTAGTTTGGTCCTCCGAAAACTGCTGGTTCTGGAAGCCTACCTTAGTATTGATCAAACGATCTCTATGGGTTCTTAGGACTTCAAGGGCTATAGCTGTTGCAATTACAGTATCATCGTGTGCGCCTGTAATAGCATTGGTACGACCATTCGCATCAGCCACGTAATCCATACACTCTTGGATGATTCGCGGGGACGCAAGGTTAATGTCATCGTTCTCGATTGCGTTCTTAAGATGCGCTATGATCATGGGTTTAGTAGCTTGCGTTGTACGCCAACCAAGTCGGCTGCCTTCCTCATTAGACACGTTAGCTACTTTGGTTTGATGGTATAGATTAACATAGTTCATCTGCTTGAGACGATTGAGGGTTGCTATACCTAAGGAATTAGATTCAACAGCTAGTAAAGCATTGTTGTAATATCTTCCAAGATAGAATAGTAAATCTCCGTATTGAGTGGGGTCTATCCTATTATTTCTATATAAAGCTACAACTTCATTACTAGAGTTCATTACTACACATGCCGAGGAGTCTTGACCTACTCCTAATGCACAGTCAGCACCAATTACAAAGTTCTCATCAAACTTAGGGTACTCGAATATAGACACATCACCTTCACTATAATCTTCGAAGGAGGATGAACTCTGGTTAAACATTTGTCTTTTAAGTACCGTTGAGGGTACTAAGGATTGTAGCTTTTCAATATTAAACACATTAGCTCCAGAAGTCTGAAAGGCTTCTTCGGGGCTCAATGGGTATTCTTGTCGGAACTTACTAAGGCCTCCTTCTGCTACCTTCAATCTCCTCCAGTATATCTGTTCTAAGTCAAGATCATACTTCTCTTGTATCTTAGACTCTTCCTCTGATAGGGTCTCTGCGAAAGCTTCAGGCTCTAGGACTGTTCGTCTGTATTCCGGCATCAAGTACCATGGCACAAATATAGGAAGATAGTCATTCTCTCCCTCTACTGCACCCTTCCATAATCTATGGAATTCGTTACCAACACCATTAGCGGTGGACTCAAGTATTACTTCCGTACCATCGGCTTCTGATATGCCCTGAAAGAGACCTGCAAGGATCTTCTCATCATGGGTCCAAAAGGCTACCTCGGAGAGGTGAGCAATGGTTGGTGTAGTACCTCGACCAGCTTCAGGGGATCCTGCTGTGTAAAGTCTGTATCCTGAATCATTGTGATCAAACAGGATCTCTTTAGCATTGGATTTCTTAAAGACTGGTTTAAACTCTTCAGGCATGTTGGAAATGGTATTCCTTGACATAGTGAAGAGTGCATCAGATGTGGCTGAGTCATGTGCCATAACAACTGACTTATTGTATGCATTGAAGTAGGACTTCCAGAAAACCCTTGCGGTCGCAAAGGTCGATAGTCCCATTTGTCTGCCCTTAAGGATTATGGCCCTGACACGGCCTGTTTCCTCAAGTTGTTTATTGATCTTCTCATTTACTATCTTCTGAGCATCATTAAACTCAAAGGGCACAAAGCCCAGTGATGAATTCTTTGTTAAGATCTTTATCTGTTCTTTAGAGAATAACTCAAAGTTACTCTCATAATCTGCTAGCTTCTTACGTCTCTGGGCTTCTTTAGCCAATGCTAGCTTCTTCTTGTTATCCATTTGTAGTCCTCCCAGACCACTTACGATACCGTAAGCTTTACCTTAAAGTTTACCAGAGAGAGAAGTACCATAGGAATATAATCTATAGTATTACCTCTAAGGGTTCCTGCCGTGTCGAGGATCCCCATAGCCCCTTAGGGGGGAGGGGGGTGTTAGCCTCTACACATAGATATCTGTATTTTCTATAAGGACCTATAGGGCCCTTAAAGTCTTAAGGCCCCCTCGTACCTTAAGCTACCATATCTTGTGGATACCTTTAGGATATCAGTCTCTTAAGCTACTGTCGGGTAAGCTCCAACACCGGTGGTGTTTCCTACGTATACTCTCTCTCTATAAGGTACTATAATGAATTTAAAGGATTTAAAGGATTTAAAGGATTTAAAGGGTCTTTAGGGAGAACACATAATAACCCCCCATGATGCTATACCCTCTATATAAGTCCAGACCCCCCTCAGAGATCCCACGAGGTTCCTGTGAGTACCGTCCGTTCAGTACTCCCCGTAAGTCCTGTTAGGTGCTCCGTAGTGAAGAAGAGGATTCTCACGAATCCTTTAAGGAATCCCTAGAAATCTCCCAGATATCTGGTAGAGCAGGGGATCCCGGGGGCACCGAGGGCATACTTGCCTTAGGGCTCCCTGAGAACCCGTAAGACCCTTTCGAGTCTGGAAGTAGTCTGCGGGTACACATACTTATTAGAGTCCCTTAGGGGGCATGGAGCACTGTTATGGAACATCTATTGTTTGACCCGTGGGGCATCTTACTGACTGTCTCAGCTCTCGGCATCATTGGGTCAGTTGCCGTGTTTAGTATTCTAGAGATTCTTTCTAAGTATCTCAAGCCTAAGCGTCGAGGTGCTACTCCGATCTCGCAGTTACTTGACCTTCAGTACTCCGAAGATGTGTCAAGGTACAGGCGTGCTCGGGCTAAGTGTCATGTGTTTCTTGCTTTGTCGATACTGTTCATCGTATCCTTAGCTGGTTACATCGTATCATCTCTGTTGTAAGTTAGTAGCCCTTGGATCCTTTCAGGGGCTATCGTAGTTACAACGTAACTGGGGCTCCTGGCGGAGCCCTTAAGGTATCCTTGGGATGCCAGTACTATTCTGGCTTCTCGCTTTGGATACCACTACCTTAACCTAGTGGATTAACCCAAGTGGAGAAATATCATGACTACAACCAATGTTAAAGTACTACTTCCAAATGTTACTATTTCTGCGTGTAAACTGCGCAGATCATATATTAACAAGTTCGGCAACCTTCAGTACGGAGTCCTTCTTAGTGGAGACGCTCTGGCTAAATCAGGTTTGAAGCTGAATGCGGAAGGGCAGTATTGGCATAATCAGAATGCCAAGTACGGTTCGATGGATATAGATGTCCCGCCTGTCTCTATTCAGGACATACACGGTAACGAAATCGGAGATGATCTCGAAGACGGTTCCGTTGCTCATGTTCATTTAGAGAAGCGTGAATATCCTGCAGGTAAGAGCAAAGATGGTAGATCTTATCCTGCTGGTGTTTCTTATCGAGTCAGTGCTGTACGTGCTGTTTCTTTCTCTGCAAAGAGATCGAAGCAAGACGAGCTTACAGCCGCTCTATTAGAACTGGGCATTGATTCAGATTCCGAAGTGGTTTATGATCCGGAGTTCTAAACTCCCTATGGTACGTACTGCTAGTTCAGGGTGCGTACCTCTAGTTTCCCCCTTGAGGCTGGTCTTTCCTGCGCGGAGAGATCGGCCTCTTTTTTATTCAAAGAACCGACACTAGCACAGGCTTAATTAGCCTTTAATTTTTGTGTCAACCAACAACTCCATAGGCATCCCCATGGATCCCACAAGCAACCGAGGATAGCATAATGCAATACGGTACAAGAGTAAGCTCAGCTAAAGTAGTACAGAAAACGTGGACTGTTATACACAGTGCTAATGCAGTAGAGATGAAAGTAGTAACTGATTGGTACCCTAAAAGCCAACGTATATCTAGCGGAATCTATTTAGGTAAACGTTCACTGCCTTACGGTGAAAGATTAGTAGCCAACGGAATCTTCAAGGTCAAAGGCCACAAGACTGTAGCCCTAGTGTCTCCCGATGGCAAGCGTAACCCAGTCTATGTAGACATTAAAGATCTCGAGGTAATCCCAAATGGAATTTAATTTCTCTGATATATCTGATGATGGCCTTAGGACTTCAGCTATCAACCGTTATGTGAAGCGTATCAATCAGTACAATGGCAGATGTCCTGCTGATGAGTCTGTTGATTTACGTGTACGCATTGTAAAGTTTTACTTACGAATAGAAAAGGTGATAATCAAATGGAAGATCTAATTCTCTTATTCATAGGTGCCTTAGTTGTTGTACTAGGTATTTACTTTTATGTGCCAGACCAAGGAGATGACTAATGTCCGTGTCATTTGAAGTTGAAACCAATACCAGTAAAGTATTGAAGTTCATGTCCCGTGCTTGCTTTGCCGGTGTGAACCATGTGATTACACCTCGGGAAAACCAGCAAGGTGTTGGCATAAAAAGGATTACTTACAAACCTTTCTATCAAAACATATATGACAGGGACATAGACACTTCCGTTGATACCTATCATATGAATGATGATATGTCATGGGATTTAGCTAACAAGTGGTGGGATTACATGCTTAGCTTACCCTTCGTGTCAGAACTATTGCCTACCAATCAGTCACAACATAGCAAAGCATACAAGCAAGGTTTCCAAGTAGACTGTGATGCTAACGCTGATAGAGTAATGCTAGTGTTGTTTCTCCTTAGGCTCCCTCAGTTTTCATCTGGTATTGTAAGAAGCTGGGCAAGGCTTGTCTCTTATCACAAAGCTCACCCCGATACTGCATTTGTAATAGCACTAGGGTTAAACAACAGAATCGCTAACTGTAAGTACAAAGAAGGTGAAGAACATACCGACCCTGAGAACTGCCTTACAGCAAAGATGGTAGATCGTATCTATTCTCAGACTTGTTCAGAGAACAGTGTGATATACAACGAGTACTTTACTGTTCGTGGTGCAAAGATTCTGTTGAACAGATTAACTTCTCAAGAACCTGATGAAAGTTTATTCAATGGAGAGCAAGAATCCTTTTCAAGATGCAGTAAGTACATAAGGTACAATAAGACAGAGCCAAGAGCAATCGGTAGGTTGTTAGTTAAGTACCCTTCAAGGTCTTATCGTCGTGGTAACTTTACCCTAAAGGTCATAAAAGATATACTCAAGATAGACCGAGTTGCTCGCTTTGATGACTGCTTGTACTTAAACCATAATGAATGCAATATTAACCCAAGTCAAATGCAAGAGATTATATCTCTAATAGAATCTTAACGGAGAGTTTATGTTATACGAATCTAAATTGGAAAATGTAACAGTAGGTGCAGACCCTGAGGTTTTCGTAGCGACAACAGAGGGTGACATCTCTTCTGTAATTGGTAAGCTAGGTGGTAGTAAAGCTCACCCTTTACCTGTAGCAGATGGTGCCTTGCAAGAAGACAATGTTCTTGCTGAGTTTAACATACGGCCTGCAAAGAACAAGATAGAGTTCATATACAATATGAATTCTGTTATGTCATCTCTAAGAAAAGCCTTACAAAACAAAGGGTTACAACCAGTTGTAATTCCTAGTCATGTCTTTTCTAAAGGTAAGCTTGAGAGCTATGGTCATCAAGCTATGGAGTTTGGCTGCAGCTCTGAATGGAATGCTTGGAGTCGTAAGGAAATGCCGAGGCCTAACGGGGCTAAGGTTAACTTAAGAACTGCTGGTGGTCACGTTCATGTTGGCTATGACAACCCTTGCAGAGGTAGTGCAGAGAGTCTTATTAAGATGCTCGACTTTACCCTTGGTGTCCCTTCAGTCCTTATAGATAACGACAATGCAAGGCGTAAACTGTATGGTAAAGCAGGCTCGATGAGACATAAGCCTTACGGTGTAGAGTATCGTACCCTTAGTAACTTCTGGTTAAACTCAGATGAACTGATGTCTTGGGTCTATGATACAACCCTTTGGTCCACTGATAACTTAGATAAACTTAAAGACTACTTAGAAGTATGTAACCCTAAGGATGTCCAGAAAGCTATCAACAAAAGTGATCAAGGGTTAGCATGGGAAATTGTTAGTGAATTAGAAATGGAGATACCTTTATGACAGTGAGTATGTTTTATGATATGAACCTCAGGGATATAGCTGCAACCTACGAAGGTACTGTAGTGCAACTCGATTCACCAGATGATGATGGCCTGTACCCTGTAAAGATAGTAGATGTAAGCAGGGAGAACTACAATATAGTTGTAAGGAAAGTATCAGGTGAGCATATGGATGTACCTATCTTAGACAAAAGGTACAAGTTTTCAAATAAGTTCCCCACTCTTGGTATGATTAATGTAGCTGACCACGTATGCTATGTCAGTAGGAAAGCTCAACGTCAATGGAAGAAAGGTTTAAGATTACACAATCTTTCAGTTAGAACATTTGATACAGATCTGTTGAATCTTCTTAATGAGGAAGCGAATACATCTTATCGTACATACACTGATGACTTAGAGTTTAAGCTATACAATCATAAGTATACTCCTTACTTTGAAGCCTTAGAATCTGTCAATGATGGTGATAAAGTTGCAAGAGCTATCTCACCTGACTTCTGTCTAAGCAACAGATACAACTGTGCTAAACCATTACTATACTACAGAGACCATGCTGTAGGTGTAGTGAACAATTATACCGTGACTATCAGTAAACAGTTAGCTCACATAATTCCAATCCTAAAGAGGAACATACCAAATGGATACGGTTCAATCATTGTGGAGACTGAGCAAGATGTCTGCACCGCAAGCTGACTTTGGAGAATTAGTTTGCAATACCAAGATAGGGTTAGAAGTAGAGGTAGAAGGTGTGCTTAACCCGGAAAGAGTACGTGGTTGGAAAGTAACAACCGATGGTTCACTTCGTAATGAAGGTGTTGAGTATGTATTCAACGGACCAATAGGCGGTGCACCTGCCTGTAAGCGTATCTCTGATCTACATAATGCTATATCAAACATGAGTAATGCTGACTTCTCTGCCCGAACATCCCTTCATGTTCATATGGATGTACGAGATTTATCTTGGAACCAAGTTATGCAGGTAGTTATACTGTATGCTATGGTAGAACCTTACCTGTTTAGTATATGTGGTAATGAGAGAGAAGAAAGTATATACTCTCTATCTTTATACCGAGGTAAGCAGCAGATACAAGACTTGTCTGAACTGATAAGGCTAGGGCCGGGTGCTGTAAGTGGAGGTAGACTGACTAAGTATACAGCTCTTAACTTGTTATCCTTACCTACCTTTGGGTCCCTTGAGTTCCGTGGACATAAGGGTACTAGCGATAAGCGTACTATCATTAACTGGGTTAACCACTTACTGTCCCTAAAGAAGTACGTGTTAAACCCTAACAAAGAGATTAACAATCTCCCAAAGATACTAAGCACTGATGGTCACATCGCAATGCTCAGGGAAATCTTTAATGATAAGTTAGTAGTGGCTAACATTAAGCATGCTAACAGTGTGCGTAGAAAGATCTATGAAGGTGTAAACGTAGGTGAAGACTTATTATTCTCAAGTGTTATGCGAGATACATCTAATAGAATTTTAACTAATAACAAAGGCCAAGGCCAAATGGATAAACTAAAGGACAAACTATGTGTGGATTAGTAGGTGTTGTAGGTAATGATATTTCCTATGTAAGTAACAAAGTGTTTAAACAATTGCTGTACATCGATGCTCTTCGTGGACCTCATAGTACTGGTATTGCACGTAACAACGTTAAGAATAATGTATCAGTGTACAAACGTGCATTGAATTCTACAGATTTCTTACAGCTAGATACAACAAAATCTTTCATTGGAGTTGACACTGACTTCCTTATGGGTCATAACAGGTACGCTACCCAAGGTGAAATCAATGATACAAATGCTCACCCTTTCACTTACGGTAATGTAACCTTGTGCCACAACGGTACACTTACAGATCAATCTCCCTTACCTGATTACAAAAACTTTGAAGTTGACAGCGAAAACATTGCATATGCTATGGGATTAGCTGAAAACCCTAAAGATGTAGTTAGCAAGTTGGTTGGTGCATTTGCATTGACATGGTACAATGATTACGAACTCAAGTATTATATTGTTCGTAACAAAGAAAGACCCATGTTTATTGCTAAAGAGAAAGGTAAAGACCTGTACTACTACGCATCTGAAGAACATATGCTTCACCTTGTTCTTGGTCGCAATGGTATTAAGTATGAGATCAATGAGCTACCAGTAGGTAAACTTGTTTCGTTTGATCTAAGTAAGTCTGTAACCCAACTAAAGTTCACTGATGTTAAGCTAGCAAAGCCAAAGCCCATCACTTACAATACGGGCAAATTCATAAACTATGGAAGAAATGTAGGCTCTTACCCTAGTAATACTACTTATAAGAAACCAAATCCTTTATCTCATTACAAGTTAAGGGTTGGGGATGAGGTTGAGTTCTATACTTCAGGGTTACCTGATGTACTACCAAGTAACATTACCGGTGTACTTAAGGGCATTAGTACTTGCAAGAAGCCTATCAAAATTAAATGTTTTAATCAACCTAATGATTCTCTTGCAGGTTACTACACAGCTATAGTAACTTCTCTTATAAATGAAAGTGGACATGATACTCTTATTGTATCTGAACCTTGGCTAGCAGAAGTTGTTATAGATGACGCAAACAATTCACATAGAACAGAAGTAGTGAATAACTTAGTTGCAAAAAATGAAGTACTGGCATCCACTCAAACCCAAGAGGTTATCAAGTTTTGAATAATGTATTTGTTGTGCCTTATAAAACAGAAAGTAATTCAGCAAAGCAGCTGTCTTCTTTTCTAAAGTGTAAACGAATGAGACTAAACAACTCTACTCTTTCAGATAGAGAAGGTCTCAAGTTAATTAACTGGGGTAACTCTACTGTAAACCTATCCCACTTACCCAGTGCAAAAGTGTTTAACAAACCTGATAACATTAGACTTGCATCTCATAAGATAGAATTCTTTAGAAGAATATCTAAGTTTAATGAAAATAGCTCAGTGATTGTTAACATACCAGACTGGACTACTTCTGTAAGAGAAGCTAGGAACTGGTATGCAGACGGTAACGATGTTGTTTGTCGTCATGTACTTCAGGGTCATTCAGGTGATGGGATAGAGCTTGTCAAGTTTAATGAAGATATTAGTGCAAGCAATGCTGTACCTAAGGCACCCTTGTACACCAAGTACTCTAAGAAGAAAGACGAGTACCGTGTACATGTTGTAGCTGGTAAAGCAATCTTTGTACAACGCAAAGCAGTTCATCACTCAACAAGTTCTGCTAACTACCAGATACGGAACGTAGCTAATGGTTTTGTATTTGCAACTAGAGACTTGTCTCCTGATCCATCTATTATTTCTTCAGCAGTGAACGCAGTAAATGCTTTAGGTTTAGACTTTGGCGCAGCTGATGTAATGTGGAATGAAAGAAGAAAGACTGCAACTGTTATTGAAGTCAACACTGCTTGTGCTTTAGAGAGTAGCACTGGAGCTACAAGATACAAAGCTGCAATGTATAACTTAATAAACAATAATGAGCAAGTAAGTTGGGCAGAGCCTGCTCCAATGGAGTTTGTAACTGAAGAAGAAGCAAGTGAGACTAATCATCTTCGTGCTAATTTTGAAGAACAAATGAGAGTTTGGGGATCTGCATCTTATAATGAAGGCTGGCACCACCATGATCACTTTAATGGACAAGCTGTAACACTAGATCCCTATCTGTATACCTTCCTAGTCTCAGCTGGAGAAGAAGGTGTAGGTGTTCAGGGCTTAGAGTCCCTTGCACTCTATTCAAACCAAGATAACCACCATGTAATTGAATTTGAAATACATGAAAAGAATGTCAGAGGTGCTACCTTAGTAGGGTACCCCGGTGGTCAAGCAGATTTATCTTTCCATATAGAAGTAGAAGTTCCTTACAAGTACCTACGAATAAATCTATTCAATAGTGGAGCGTAGACTATAATGTCAAATGAGTTGTATAAAGTAGCAGTGTATGGTACACTACGTCAAGGTAATGGTAACAACATACTGTTATCTAATTCAAATTTCTTAGGTAAAGGAAAAACATTACCTAAGTTTGAAATGTTTTCTTTAGGTGGCTTCCCCGGTATCACTGAAGGCTCTACTCGTATTATAGTAGAGGTGTACGAGGTGGACTCAGATACCCTCTCTCGCCTTGATAGGCTTGAGGGGTACCGTGGTAAAGGTGAAAGCAACTTTTACGATAGGGAGGTTATCAGTACTCCCTATGGTAACGCTATGACTTATACCCTAAGGGACGAGAGATACTCCAGTCAAGAACGTATAGTAAGTGGTGATTGGGAGGATCGAAACAAGGTAAAACTAAAGGATCTTATATGAGATTGTATGCTTATGCAGAACCGAAGTATATTGATGGTCAAATAACAGATGATGTAAAGGTTATAACTGATCTCGGTATACTAATTGATGAATGGGAAAGCTATTCTCAGGTTGCACGACTGAGAAATCAAGACGTAACGGTCTTAGATTGTGTGGAAGACTGGGTAATAGATCACTACGCTTGGGATATTACATACCAAATGGAGGATACCATGACTTAAATTAGCATAAAGCAGTAAAAATCATAAAGAAACAAAACTATTATTTAATTATTAAAGGTATATTTATATGTCAGCAGTTCTTGGAACCTCAATCATCCGTGATGTTACACTCAACTACGTTAAAGTAGATCCTGAAAATCCAACTGATCCTTTCGGTACCCTTCAATGGGAATGCCAGATCGTTGTACCTTCTGAACGTGCTTCAGAGCTAGAGGGATACGGTAGTGTGCGTCCAGTTAAGGATGATCCAAGCCGAATTGCTATCAACCTAAAGCGCAAAGCTGTTAGGAAAGATGGTGATGCCAACGATCCAGTGCAACTGGTAGATGGTAAGAAGCAAAAGATTGACCCAAAGATTAAAGTTGGTAATGGATCTAAGGGTAATGTCAAAGTGTATCGACGAGAGTACGATGTTGCTGGTCGTCAAGGTATCTCAACTATCCTTACTGCAATTCAGATCACTGATCTAATTGAGTACACTGGTTCAGTTGACTTCGATATCGATGACTCAGAAGCTGACTCCTCTGAGTTCTAAATGCTTATAGTTTAATGTTCTTATAACTTAAACTAAGTACCCAATAAGGGAATAAGGATAAAGGAATAATTATTCTTATAGCATTTTTTATATTTATTACGTTTATGGTTGTACTAGATGTAGTTAACAAGAGGCCTTAAGCTTAATATAATAACGTATGAAGAGCCCTGCTCAACTTCTAATAGGTTGGGTAGGGTTTTTTTTATACAGCTTAGAAGAGAATACAGTGCGTTATAGAAGACTCTAGGGAATTAAGTACCTTATAGAGGGCACCCTAGAACGGAGGATATAATGTCTACTGAAGAAAAAGTATTCACTCAAGATGATGTGAATGATGGTAAGAAAAAGATTCACCCTAATTCATTAGCAAACTTAAAGCCTAGGCATGACAAAGAACATATGGCAATGATGAAACAAAAAGCTGATGAAGCTAGAATTAAGAATGAAAAAATGAAAGAACAAATGCAAGACGTTCTGAAGCTTGTTAACAATCTGTCTGATAGCTTAATGGATTCTATCCCTAAGGGTTTAACTGTTATGAAGCTAGCAATGCTTAAGTCTATATCGGAAGACGATATGGTTGAAGCCTCTCGACTAGCTGCTGTTGTAGCAGAGTATGAACAACCTAAGTTACAGCGATCAGAAACAATCAATACTAACTTTGATTACACTGATCTTACTGATGAAGAGTTACAGAAAGAGATAGACCGATTGAGTGGTAATTAAGCAGGGGCCTTGAGCCCCTATTTTTATTAAACAGATGGAGCGAAGCGGAATTCTGCTTTGAATTACTTGTTATGAATACATGGCCAGGTGGACAGCGAAAAGCTATGACGCCATACGAGCATAGAGTATGGAATGATAATAATTACCCCGGCACATTACAGCTTTGCTGCCAGTGTGAAAGTGAAACTGGCAGATGTGAAGAAGATGAAATTTATTTAGATGATGGTGAAACTGGGCCGCTATGTCAATCCTGCTACCACGAGAGTGATGAATATAAACTACAGGATTCATAACGCCGATATTTGCGGACACACTTAATACTACATACAGAGAGTAAATAATGGACATTATTGATACGGTGGATTACAGAAAGTACTACCTAAAGACTCGCACAGGTAGGGAATGTAAAAAGACTGAGTGCGAAAGGCACAAGGAATATTTGGCGTGGAACTGCGGCAACAGTAACTTAAAGTTTTGTATGGAATGCAAGCATGCGCATGTATCACAGTATAAGAAAGCTAATACATAACGCGACTGAAATATAACCTAGAGCATCGCCGTCCTACATACAGAGAGTAAATAGATATGACGGATCACTGTGAATATACGTTCGACCACCAAGAAGGTGAGAGAAGTCATAACCTTTTTATTGAAACCGACACCTTCACTTGCATTTTTTTCAGGCACCGACAACCAACACGGGCTTTCAAGCACCGACAACTGTGAGGACACAGGCATATGAGTATAGATTTTTTAGGAAAGAAACTAACCGCAGAGTATCGAAACGGTACAGGTATTGACATTGAGTTCGTTGATAGCCGACCAGTATGGGCGTACACAGAAGATGAAGACTTAATTGCTTTACCTTTTGAGGGCGTAGTAGTATTGCTGCCTTTAGTTATGATAACTTGGGGTAACGTTTACGTGGAGACAGAAGATGGGCAATAGACTGCTGCTAGTATCTGGCCCCGGATGCTCCGGGTGTGTTCAGATGAAGGACAGGCTACAAGCTTTAGGTTTTTACGATGAAGTTATTTTAATGGACATAGCAACCGACAGAGGTAAAGACTATGCCATGCAAAATAATATAAGAAGTGTACCCCTACTGATAAAAGAAGCTGCACCCGGGGCTATAATAGATATCCTTAGTGGTGCTAACCATACCGATGCTGCAATTAAAGGTTTCATCAATGCTGGAGGAAACAAATAATGGCTAGTTATACAATACGATTAAGAGATACAGAAGAAAATGACTCTGTTAAAGTAAGCTTTGAAGCTGAAGAGTTAGAGTTAGTAGATGAAGAGAGCAAAGCATTTCAATTATCTGCTTATGTATTAGACTGTATTCAATCCTTGGAGGACTCTGCTAATCATGTCTCACACTAATAAAACCCTAGAGACCCGTGGCTCACGTTACGGATCCTTTGAAACTCAAAGTCAACTGTGTCAGAACTTAAAAGATGTAATGAAGTTAACTGCAGGGTGGAGTGCACTGGCTCCACATCAAAAAGAATCACTTGAAATGATCCAACATAAGATTGCACGTATCCTTAACGGAGACCCTAACTATTCTGATAGTTGGCATGACATCTCTGGGTATGCAACTCTAGTAGAGAACATGTTGGAGTATAAGTAATGTCCGGTAAGGGCTCAAGGCCCAGACCAATATCTGATAGGAGTAGCTATGAAAGTAATTTCGATGCTATCTTTAAGAAGGTATTTAAGGAAGAGATAAAGAAACCTAAGGGAGCCTCCGGCTCCTCAAAGAAACATAAGGATAAGAATGATAGCTGAATATATAGAACATATGGGATCAGACCTTAGTGTTGTTAACTCTGCAAGGGTTAGCTTTGATAAAGAAAGTTCCTACAATTCTGAGGGTGAGCTTAGTGGTAAGGATGTTAAACTAATTAACTACCTTGCAAGTCATAATCATTGGACACCATTTAGTCACCCCCAAATAACAATAAGAGAGGAGGTTCCTATCTTTGTAGCTAGACAACGGTTTAAACATATGATAGGGTTTACTTATAACGAGGTAAGTAGGAGGTATGTAAATGATGAACCGTCTTTCTATAAACCAGTATGGAGAAATAAGCCAGAGCATTCTATTAAGCAAGGGTCTTCTGGGCCTCACGCAGATCAACTTGATTTTAACAGAGAATACTCTTATGTTCTTGATGATTGCCTCGGGTTATACAAAAGCCTGTTGAAAAGAGGGGTAGCACCTGAGCAAGCACGTATGGTATTACCTCAGTCAATGATGACAAGCTACTATGTAACAGGGTCATTAGCTGCATGGGCTCGTATGTATAAACAAAGAATACATGAGACTTCGCAAGTAGAGATACAGATGCTAGCGAACTTAGTAGGTAATATAATTCAACCGCTGTATCCTATTAGTTGGAATGCATTAACATGCCGATCTTAATTATTAAATGTAACAACAGAGGTAAGTGGTACTCAGATCTTGTAGGTAAAGAAGTACCCTTACTTGCTGTTGAGGAAAACGAATACATGAGCCGAGAACCTGAAGGCTATATTAATTTTATCTCTAAAGAAGATGGAGTCATAACCGATGGGTTTAAAGACTTGTAATAAATGTAGAGTAAAGAAGGATGAAGAAGAGTTCCCTATGGAAAGTGGTAGGGGTTACCGAAAGACCACTTGTAGGTTATGTATTTGGTCTGTAAAGAAAGTACGTGATAACTTACGTAAAGATGTAGAGCCACCGCCTGATGATTACCAATGCCCTATATGCCTGAGGAATGCTGAAGAAGCTGCAGGATGTGGGGGTATAAACAAATCACCTTGGGCTTTAGACCATGACCATTTAACCAGTAAGTTTAGAGGGTGGATATGCCACTCATGTAACAGGACGTTAGGTGGACTGAAGGATGACTTCGGTGCACTAGATAGAATCAGAAATTATTTAAAGAAGGGCAGAGAATGAACACATCTAACAAAATCTTATCCGATATAACAGTCTTCAGCAAGTATGCAAAGTATATCCCTGAGCTAGAACGTAGAGAAACTTGGGATGAATTAGTAACAAGAAATAAAGAAATGCACCAACGTAAGTACCCTAAGTTTGCAGAAGAGATTGAGACTGCTTATCAATTTGTATACGATAAGAAAGTGTTACCGTCTATGAGAGCCTTGCAGTTCGGTGGGGCACCTATTGAGCTAGCCCCTAATCGTATTTACAACTGTGCTTACCTGCCAGTAGAAAGCCCAGAAGCTTTTGCAGAGACTATGTTCTTACTGCTAGGTGGTACTGGTGTAGGCTACTCAGTGCAACGGCATCATACCCGTAAGCTCCCAGAAGTAACAGGGCCTAAGAGACGTAAGCGTAGGTTCCTAGTCTCTGATAACATTGAGGGCTGGGCTGATGCTGTAAAGGTCCTATGTGAATCTTACTTTAATAACACCATGGATGTAGAGTTTGATTACCGTGACATCCGACCTAAGGGTGCTATGCTTATCACTACTGGTGGTAAAGCTCCCGGACCTCAGCCTCTTAAGGATTGTATCCACAACCTAAGATCTATCTTTGATCAAGCTATTGGTCGTCAGCTATTAACTATTGAAGTGCATGACATGATGTGCTATATTGCTGATGCAGTATTGACTGGTGGTATTCGTAGGGCAGCTATGATTTCTTTGTTCTCTATGGATGACAATGATATGCTGGCATGTAAGGCTGGTAACTGGTGGGAGAACAACCCGCAACGTGCAAGGTCTAACAACTCTGCAGTTATGGTACGTCACCGTATTACCAAAGAAGCCTTTGAGAAACTATGGAAACGAGTAGAGTTGTCTGGCTCTGGTGAGCCCGGTATCTACTTCACTAATGATAAGGACTGGGGTACTAACCCTTGCTGTGAGATTGGCCTACGTCCCTATCAAATGTGTAACCTTACGGAACTTAACGCATCTAACATTGTCTCACAAGAAGACCTGAATGAACGTGCCAGAGCAGCATCACTAATCGGTACACTACAAGCAGGGTATACAGACTTCCACTACCTTAGACCTGAGTGGCAAGAGACTTGTCAACGTGATGCACTTATCGGTGTAGGACAGACAGGTATTGGATCAGGGAGGGTATTGAACTATGACTTGGAAGAAGCTGCGTTGGAAGTTGTCAACGAAAACAAAAGAGTTGCTAAAGAACTGGGAATCAACTCGGCTGCAAGATGCACTACAGTTAAGCCTAGTGGTACTAGTTCTTGTGTTCTCGGTAGTAGTAGCGGTATACATGCTTGGCATAATGATTACTATATTCGTCGTCAGAGGGTTGGAAAGAATGAGGCCCTATACCAGTACTTTGCAGAGCACCATCCAGAGCTGGTGGAAGACGAGTACTTCAACCCTACGGAGCAAGCTGTAATTGAGATACCACAAGAAGCGCCTAAGGGTTCTATACTTAGAACTGAAAGCCCTGTGCAACTGCTGGATCGTGTACGTAAGTATAACGTAGAGTGGGTAGCACCGGGGCATATCGAAGGTCAGAACTCTCACAACGTATCATGCACTATCTCATTGAAGGATGATGAGTGGGAGCTTGGTGGTGAGTGGATGTGGAAGAATCGTTATACCTTTAATGGTATTGCTGTGCTACCATACAACGGTGGCACCTATGTGCAAGCACCGTTTGAGGATATCTCTGAGGAACGCTATCGTATCATGGAGTCTGCCCTAAGTAACATCGATCTAACTCAAGTGAAAGAAGTAGAGGATACAACAGATCTGTCAGGTGAAGCAGCCTGTGCTGGTGGAGCGTGTGAAATAACGTTCTAACAAAACTTAATCGACCTGAGTATAGTCATTAAACTACTCGCAAAGGAAACCTTATGAGTAAATATATATTCGACATAGAAACCAATGGACTATTCCCTGACAAAGTATGGATGCTAGTCGCACAAGACTGTGAAACAGAAGAGGTCTTTAGTTACTCTGATTACGATGATGACCTACCATCCTTAGATGAGGGCCTAGTTAGACTAGGTAACGCTAAGATAATTGCAGGTCATAACATTATTGGCTTTGACTTACCTGTTATGAAAAGACTGCTAGGCTGGGAGCCTGCTGAAGGGACTAGGGTTTGGGATACCTTCCTTATGTCTCAGCTGTGCAAGTATCAACGAGGACATCTCCATGGGCTTAAAGGCTGGGGAGGTTTCTTTGACTATCCTAAGGGCGACCATGAGGACTGGGAGTGCTACAGTAAAGAGATGCTTGAGTACTGCATACGTGATGTAGAGTTAAACCTTAAGGTGTACAATCGTGTATCTAAGGAAGCATCTATACTGATTAAACAGAACCCTAAGTTCTTAAACGCCCTTAACCTTGAGCATGACTTTGCTATGGTAAATGCAGAGATCACAGCTAATGGCTGGGCATTTGATATGGATAAAGCAGAAGCCTTGTATGAAGAGATACTATACAAGATGGAGCACATCGAAGATGAGATCAATCCTCAGTTAGGTTTAGTTGCAGTGATGCGTGGTAACAAAGAAGTAGACCAGATAGTTAAGAAAGATGGGTCATACTACAAGCGTGTTATTGATTGGTTTGAATTAGAGCAAGACATCAAAGCATCTAATGGAGACATCTCTGGGCCATACACTCGTGTAGAGTTTAAGGAAGTTGATATCGGTCAGATGGCAGAGGTTAAGAAGTTCCTACTTGATAAGGGCTGGAAGCCTGATGACTGGACTGTAAAGAAAATCGATGGTCGCTGGATTAAACAAAGCCCTAAGCTTACTGATAGTTCTTTGAAACCCTTGGGTGAACTAGGTAAATACATCAGTGACTACTACATGTTGCGTAACAGACTAGCTACTGTAGAAGGTTGGATAGGAGAGATTAAAGATGAAGACAAGTATAATGACGGTAGGCTGCATGGTTCTATGTTTACAATTGGTACTCCATCGTTCAGGTGCAGGCACCGAACTATTGTTAACATCCCCGGAGTCTATGCACCATACGGTAAAGAGTTACGTAGCCTACTGACATGCGAGAAAGGCATGAAGGTTATTGGTGCTGACTCTGCAGGTAATCAGTTCCGAGGTTTATGTCACTACATTAATGATGATAACTTTACCAATGAGGTAATCAATGGTGACGTACATCAACGTAATGCTGACATACTAGGGATCTCAAGGCCACAAGCTAAGACATTTATCTATGCCTACTTGTTTGGTGCAGGGCATGCTAAGCTAGGTGAAGCTGTATCAGGTAAGAAGTCTGCTAAGATTGGTAAAGATGCTGATGCTAAGTTTAAGGCTACACTGCCGGGGCTTAAGGTTCTTAAGGATCAACTGGAAGATGAGTACCGAATGTCTCAACTAAAGACAGGGCAAGGTTTTATTATGGGTGCTGATGGTAGACGGGTAATGGTTGGGTCTGAACATCAGACGCTTAACTACTTACTGCAGACACTAGAGGGTATTACCTGTAAGGCAGCCCTTGTGTACGCATCTAAGAAGATTAAAGAGCTAGGCCTATCTGCATACCCTACGTTGTTTTACCATGACGAGGTTGTGTTTGTGGCTAAGGAATCAGATGCAGAGAAAGTAAAAGAGATCTGTGTTGAAGCTTTCAAAGAAGCACCTAAATCTGTAGGTGTTATGTGTATGGATGGTGATGGACAAATTGGAGACAGCTATGCTGACGTTCACTAATACTGAGTACAAAGAAGAACCAGAGTTTGACAAATGTTTTATTGATGCAGACTCAATGTTATACCGTATCGCAGCTACAACTAACTCAGACTCTCAGGCTCAAAGTACATTTGACTTGGCCCTGAAAGCTGTAATGCGAGACACTAATAGTTCCAAAGGTTATGTTGCTGTAAAAGGTAAAGGTAATTTCAGGCATGGCATTACTGATGATTACAAAGCTAACCGGAACAAGTACGAGATGGACCCTAAGGTTAAGGCCTTACTTAACAACCTCTATGATTACTGCTGGTCAACAGACTGCGTACCTTCAGATGGTTGTGAGGCAGATGACTTAGTATCTATCTGGGCTACCGAAGCTACCGAAGCTGGAGACTCATGGGTTATTGCTCACGTTGATAAAGACATTGACATGATCCCGGGTTGGCATTGGAACTTTAACAAACAAAACCTATACCACATTGATGAAGATAAAGGGCACTACCTTCTGTGTAAACAGTTGCTAACTGGTGACTCTTCTGATAACATACAGGGCATTAAAGGTATAGGACCTAAGACTGCAGAGAAGATACTCGAAGGTGTAAGTACAGCTGAGATGATGGATGTAGTAAGATCTACTTGGCGAGACAAGCACCCAAGGGAATGGAAAGAAAAGCTAGACCTATGCTTCAACTTAATCTATATGCGTAGATCCTTTGATGGCTTTGAGTCCTTGAAGCTTGATGAAGTGTTTGAAGGGAGTAACTTACGATGACTCTAGTAGTTGATCCACCTGAAGGATGGCGTTATGGATTCCCTAAGGCTACCCCTAAGGGTTATATGAAAATGTCATGGGACGACAAGAAGAAATGGTATATAGAGCAGGGGTACCCTAAGTCAGAGATAGATAAGTACGGAGAGTCCTTTGTTATATCCATGTGGGACAAAGAAGATGAAATAAGTGAACAAGACTTAGGGCATTGGGAGTACTACGGTTCTCCCTTTGACCCTGATGATTACTTTGGATTTATATATTTAATAACATGTACTGACCCTGATAATCCTAAAAGATACATAGGACGTAAACAGTTCCATCAGTATCGTAAAGGGAAAGACAGAGTGGTATCTAACTGGAAGACCTACAGCAGCTCGTCTAAGCATATTAATACTATGGTAGAAGAGCTAGGTAGTGATAAGTTTAAGTATGAGATACTACAACTGTTTGAAACTAAGGGTGGGTTATCTGCTGGGGAAGTTAAGGTACAGTGGGAGCTTGATGTTCTAACTGAGAAGTACCCTGATGGTACACCTGTATATCTCAACAGACAGATTGGTGCAATTAAGTTTATACCTAAGGAAGAAGTTAATGAAGAAACAAGAGAACGATTATCCAGAATCGCCTCTGGAATACGAGAAGAACGGAAGGACAAAGAAGGCCTCACGGATTCAGAGGAAGAAGGAATCACAGTTAAAGCGAAGGATGATTAAGAATCTTAAAGAAGGGAGGTGGTCGTAATGTCAGATTACTATCCAACCAATTGGATTGTTATAAAGATACACGTAGACAAAGGCAATGCCCCGTTCTATAAGGTACTTGCTGGCTGGCCTGACGGCTACGCTAAATATAGCTGGCGAATGAATAGTGGTATCTCTAGTGTAGTCAAGGTAAAAGATAAGTGGCATTTCCATGGTCACAGTGGGAGTGTTTACATCTGTAACGAAGATGGTTATGGATTTACTCCAATGACTTTAAAGACTTACTTTACCCTCAGTGTGCAGTTCGGTGAGGGTGTGATGAAGATGCCTGAAGATACAGACTGGATTAACTTGATTGGTAAATAAGATGAGTAAAGATAGATTTGTTGGGCACGTAGCCTGTAAACATTGTGGTTCATCCGATGGTGTCGGTATGTACTCCAATGGTATTGGTAAGTGTTTCGTCTGTGATAAAATTACATTTGATAAAGAAAGAGAAAATACAATGCAAGAATCATATCAACCAAAGCAAACTGAAAACCTAGAAAGTATAGATGCATACGATACCCGTGGTGTACAAGAGCGTGGTATCACAAAGCAAGTAGCAGCACACTACGGTATGCGAGTAGCGTACAACCAAGACGGTACAATAGAAGCTCACTACTACCCCTATACTAGGAAGGGTAAGACAGTTGCTTACAAGGTTAGGCAGTTACCTAAGGACTTTAGGGTCAAGGGTAATTTCTCTGAGATAGATTTATTCGGACAATCCACTTTCACCCAAGGTGGTAGATCATTAGTGATCACTGAGGGTGAGCTAGATGCAATGGCAGTGGCCCAATCAACTCTAACAAACGGGGGTAAAATATTCCCCGTAGTATCCCTACCATCTTCCAGTAACCTCAACCCGCTTATCAGTAATCGTGAGTGGGTACGATCATTCGATACAGTTGTATTAATGTTTGATCAAGATGAAGCTGGTGAGAAGGCAGTAGAAAATGCGGCTAAGATCATTGGCTGGGATAAGGTAAAGGTAGCTAGTCTACCTGAAAATGATCCATGTGAGACTTTAATTAAACATGGACACAAGGCTTTAGTAAATGCGTTCTGGTCTGCTCAGCCATATACACCGGCTGCAGTAGTACGAGGTGAAGCCATATGGGGAGAGTATGTAAAACGCAAAACAGTACAGTCAGTGCCATACCCTAGTTGCCTTAGCGGGTTGAACGATAAGCTAGGTGGTATGCGCCATGGAGAGATAACACTATTCACTTCAGGTACTGGCTCAGGCAAGTCTACTATGATTAAAGAAATTATACTACAGTTGAAGGAACAAACGGATGATAATATTGGGATGGTATCACTTGAGGAATCTATTGGTGACTCAGCCCAGAAGTTTATACAGATGTTTGTACCTGAAGACCCAACAGAAGAACAGGAGCGAGATGCATTTGATAAGGTGTTTGGAGACAACCGTCTCATTCTCCTTGATCATAACGGTGCTGTATCTGATTCTTCTCTTATAGATCAAATAGAGAACTTGTGTCTATTGGGTTGTAAGCATTTGGTGCTTGACCATATTACTATCGCTGTATCTGAGGGTACTGATGGTAAGACTGGTAATGAAGCAATCGATGCTATCATGTCTGACCTGCTCAAGGTTGTAAAGAAACATGATGTCTGGTTGGGTATTATATCCCACCTACGTAAGTCTCAAGGTAAGTCTTTCGAAGAGGGACACCTTGCGTCTATTGATGACATCAAAGGTTCAGGTTCAATCAAGCAGATTAGCTTTGATATCGTTACATTTGCCCGTAACCTAATAGCACAGAATGAAGATGAAAGAAACACCATACACCTCAGGGTACTCAAGTCCAGATTTACAGGGCTTACTGGGGATTGTGGTTCAGCATACTATGATCAAAGAACGAAACGATTAAAAGGTCAAGTAGATTTCTTAGACTACAACGCAGGAGTGTAAATGGCTGGAGCTATACATGCAGTAGCAGAGTATATAAGAAGCAACAGAGAAGGTGCCCGGGGTAGGAATCACTCGGGCATCGAACTCTTAAACAGACATATGGACTATGGCTTAAAGTATGAAGAGCTTGTCATATGTGCAGTACAAGCAGCCCAGAGTACGTTCCTTAGATCCCGTAATACTAGCAGTAAGAGCTTTAAACTAACAGCCACATCGACAGCCATAGGGTTAGCAGTGCTATCTCGTATGGGTATTAAGAATAGTTCTTACACAGAACTGTTTGCAGTAGGTGATCTGTTTATTGAAGCACTACTAAAGCTAAAGTACGTGGAGGTAGAGAGGGAGTACGAAGGCTATCGTGCACCATATGTTATATTCTTAACAGAAAACTGGGAAGACTTAGGTGAAATCCCTGAGGACTTTGAGAGAGCTACACTAACTGGTACTAGCTTCCGAAGATTCCCGAAGATAACAGGGTTGAGGAACCCTATAACTAAGAGGCCGTATATCAAACGTATGACCTCTGAGAGAGACTTTAGCCAATGCCTTGACCAACCCTTTGTCAAAGCGTTAGACAAGCTACAGGGCGTTGCATGGCGGCTTAACGTGGACATCGCAAAGGCCCTTAGAGATAACGTTAGTAAGTTCATAGATATGGACGATAAGTCTGACAAGGCTAGGTCTAAGCGTATTGAAATGAAGTTCATCCTCAACAAAGCAAGAGCTATTGGAAGTGAAACCTTTTACCAAGCAGTTGAGTGTGACTATAGGGGTAGGGTGTATTACACTGAGCCCTTTCTAAACTACCAAGGGTCCGACTTATCCAAAGGTTTGTTTGAGTTTAGTAACAGTAAGCCTATGGATGACCGAGGGTTCTTTTGGTTATGTGTGCACACTGCTTGTTCATACAATCAAGATTACACAGTAGAGGAGCTAGATAACTTAACATGGTTAACCGAAGACTACAAGCATCACTTAGCAGAAGAAGACTTGGATACTATTTCAGTAGACAAAATGACACTAGAAGACAGGGCGTTGTGGACGATCAACAACAAGGAAGCCTTGATCAAAGATGCAGTAGAGATGAAGTTCAGGACAGAAGCAGAGAAGCCAATAACACTACTGGCATGCTGTCTTGATCTTAAGGGTTACGTAGAGGCCGAGGGAGTCTATCAATCAAGACTACCCATACCTGTAGACGGGAGTAACAATGGATGGCAGCATTTGGCTGCGATGTCTAAGGACAGTGAAGCAGGTGAATTGGTCTCAATTGTTCCTCAAAGTATACAAAAGGACTTTTATGTACAGGTTGCGAAACGTTTGATAGGCAGAATGCCTGAGTGGTTTGATGGTAGAAACATACCAATGAAAGCCATTAGGAAAGGTATAGCTAAACGTGGGTCAATGACTAGGGCATATTCAGCAGGTCAAAAGAAGATTGCAGAGAATATGTTTTATGACTGTAAGACAGAGGGGTATCATAAGAAGTACAGGATAAGTAAAGATGATTGCGATAAGCTATCTAAGAATCTAATCCTTGCTATTAATGATACATGTGTAGGCCCCCTAAAGACCATGAAGTTTCTCCAAAAGATTACAGACTATGTACTAGAAAGTGGAGAGACATGCTTGCAGTGGACTACACCGTCAGGTTTCCCAGTGTTATACGAAGTGTGGAAGCAAAAGAACCTGACACTAAGAAGTACCATAGGTGGCCTAGGGCAGATAGGACATAGCATAAAGATACCTGTAATAACTAAAGAAGGTAATGCTATACCTTGCCGAAGGTCTTTTGCATCAGGCTGTTCACCAAACTTTGTACACTCTATGGATGCAGCACACATGGCTAAGGTTATCGAGTCATTCCCCGGGAGCTTTGGGGCAGTACATGATTCGTTCTCAACCCATGCGTGTGAGGTAGACAAGTTACTAGAGCATACTAAGTGGCAGTTTGCTATGATGTACAACGTGGATAACTTCTTTGATCGAATAGAATCATTGCTCCTTGAGGGCCGTGAGGGTTACGCAGTAAAACAACCAGAGATAGGTGATCTTAAAATAGAAGAAGTCATAAGTTCTGACTATTTCTTTTCTTAATATAAGGATAAATAATGAGTAATGATAAAGTAGTAACAATGCCCGGAGTAGTTGATACAGATGTACCTGTAATAACTGCAGAAAGTTTTATAGTAGAGGAGTCCCTATTAGCAGACTTAGGTGATGTGCTTGAAAGTTATAATGGTAGGATATCCAATGTCTCAATGCTCGGATGTTTAAACTTAATTACTATGACGGTAACCCTGAGTTCCCTAGGAGAAGACGATGAGTGAGTTTGAGATAACAGAAAGCTTAGAGAATAAGGTAGTTGATTGGGGGTACAGCAAAGGTATCCTTACTGATGCAGCCCCTGATACCTTTAGGCGTACTAAGCAGCTAGTAAAGACGGAAGAAGAAGTTAAGGAGCTAGCAGATGCTATTACCAGTAACAACAAAGAGGAGGCGATAGATGCCATTGGGGATATACTTGTTACTCTCATCATGCAGACACGCCTGTGGAATACTAATTTATACGAGTGCCTCGATCAAGCTTATGAGGTTATCAGCAAACGAACTGGACGAATGGTTGATGGCATATTCGTTAAGGATGAATAATTATGAGTGAAGTAAAAGAGTTACAATCATATAACATCATGCGCCATGAGGGTGTAGATGATATGGATTATGTACAAGAGTTAGAGCTAGACCCAAGTGTAGCGTATACACCTGAGATCAATGATGCAATTATTAAGAGCATAGCAACAGAGAACTACGCCACTTACATTGCAGATGGTAAGACCCCTGAGGAAGCTCAAGTTCTTACAGATAAGATGATTGCGTACGCTAAAGCGAACGTAAGGGAAGGTCTAGCTGAACTAGAAAAGAAAGGTTATTAAAAAAAAGGACCCCAGTTAAGGGGTCCAATGAATCTTCCATGATTCCTGAGGGGCCCTAACGGGCTCCTCTTTTTTTTATTGTTCTAATAACTTTGCAGCATTTGTAGGTATTCCAATATCATCCATAGCGTATTGTAAAACCTCATGTCCGTACTTCTCTTTATCAGAATCAACCTTAGCAAGAAGTTTAGCTCTATCAATAGCAGAATCTTTAACTAAAGTTTTAAGCCTACTCCTAGTATCACCATACTTGTTTTCTAATAAAAACATTTGAGCATCAAAAAGCTCTTTATAAGTTCGGTTTTGGTTCTGTTCAATACCTTCTCTATTTATGTTTGATCTAATCCTACCAGAAAAAGATTTAGCCATCCCTATTTTAGGACTACTCTTATCAAATGAATTTAACTCAAAAGATAAGAAGTCCATAAGTTTACCGTATTGACTTTCATCAATAGGCATATTCCCTTTTTCTACAGCTAATCTATTAAACTCTTTTATACCAGTAGATACATTTTGGTTTAAGTCAGAGTCCATCTTTTCAAGCATAGTGCTTTGACCTATATTGTTTTTCCAATTATCATTGATAAGTCTAACAGTTTTATCTAAAGATCTTAATGAAGTAATTTGAGCATCGTAAATAGGTAACATCCATAGTTGACCATCTGCATCCTTTCTTAAAGCATCCATAGCTGGACCACTACCAAGGCTAGTCATAGCTGCAGCATCAAAAGAATGAGCTATAGTAGGGAGTGTCATACCTCGTGCCACACCTCCTAAAAGACTACCCTTACCTTCAAAAGGATCTACTTGACTAATTGTTTTATAAACAACAAGTGAGCTTTTATTAGCCCCTTTTCGTAGAGACTCTCTATTTGCAAGTTTCTTTTTCTCTTGTGCTATTCGGCCTTCTAGGTTACTTATAGCTTGAGTATCTTCATTTTGAACAGCTTGAGCTAAAGAACTTTCAAGTTTTTCAACTATCCTCTTAGACTTATCTAACCTTTCCTGAGTCAGCTTATCCATAGCAGCTGTTAACTTACCTTTACTAGGGTCAACTGTTGTAGAGGTTGTAAGGTTAACTTTAGTTCCCTTAGGGTCTCTTACAGTAGACCTACCTGCTATCTTAGTAGTACCTCCTGATGGATGAGGTAGCTCAATTACACTATTAAAGATATTAGATAGTGAAACAGAGTCTTTAGATAATTGAGCAAACTCAACTACCCTTGGGCCTAGTGTAGCTTGCACAGCTGGTAGTCTTATAGATTCAATAAACTCTGCACCTGTAAGCAGATCACCAAACTGAGCTAGCACCATAGCTTCAAGCTTTGGATTTAACAGTATAGTTTCATAAACAGACCCTATAAGGTTTTTCATTTCCTGTCCATATGGAAACGTCATAAGAGGTGGCTTTAAGAAAGAACCCTCATCAGTTAATGCTTCTGTTAAGATTGCCCTTAGGGAGTTAAAGTCTTCGGAAGTATACCCAAACTTTTCCATGTTTTTAGGATGTAACAATGCAGAGGATGAAATTTCATTACTCATGTTATTCTGCAAAGCCATTGAAAGCTGTTTCCTTAAGTTACCTTCGTATGCTTCTTGTATATTAGTCCCAGCACTAGCCGCATCCTTCCAAATACCTAAAACTTTTTCTTCACCTTCAGCTCTTAGTACACCAGTACGGTACATTACATCTTCGACACCTAACATCATAAGTATACTAGTCAAGCCGTTAGAAATACCATCTACTTCAACGGAGTTAACAGAGCTTCTAAAAGATGTTTTACTTTTCATAGCCTTGTCATACTTAGATAAGGCAATCATATAGTCCATGTATTGTATGAAATGTTTATGCGCATTCTTACCTTGAGACAATGCTGTTATAAAAGCCATAAACTCACTATCTGCTAGCATTTCTTGAGGTAACCCACCTACTAAACTATCTACCCCTGTTATCCCTTTAGGTGTTGACTTTAAGTTCTTAACGCTTTCCTTAGCTAATGTCATATCGTAAGACTGCATATAAGTATCAAGCTTATCTCCAAACTTAACTAGGTTAAGGTAAGTAGGTGTTCGCTCTTTTATATTAAACAGAGCCATTTTTATAGCTTTCTCTTTAACGTAACCACCACCTCCAAAAAAGATAGTAGAGGCATTCCAAAGGAAAGCTTGCTCTGCTTTACTAGAAGATAACGGCTTTATATCTTCAAGGATACCATGCCCAATTACGTTACGCATTACATGACTAGTTTGAAAAGAAGCTGTTTGAGCTGCAGTAAGTCTTTCGCTACCCTTTTGAGTTACAAAGTCATGGTAAAAAGGTTTACTACCTAGCTGTGCTATATCGCTTAAGGGTTGTAAGACAACCTTATTAGCATGCATGTAAAGTTCAGCTTGCTTTTGCTCAGGTGACTCATACTTTTCCTGTAAGGTCTTTCTAAAGTCTCTTTTTGCTAGCAACTCTTGCTCTCTATTAGAGTTCTTAGGATCGGTAGATTCAAGTTCATGAATCTGAGATTGAATACCTTGCTTCTTTGCTATGTTGTTAATCTTATTGACACGGGATTGACCAATATCTAATAACTCAAGAGAGCCTTTAGCTTTTACTAAACCTCCTGTCTCAGGATCTGTTTGAAGAGCAAGTAATGCATGGATACCAAACATGTAAGCAATCTTGGCCCTTACGGGATCAATAAAAGATGGTATATTACCATAGTTCTCAGCAGCTACTAATGATTTTTCAGATCTTTTACCTTCAGTCTTACCTGTTTCTGTCTTTCTAAGATCTCTTTCTGTAGCAGGAGATGTATCAGTTACAGGTTGCTGTCGGTATCTAACTGAAAAGTCTGGAGCCCTCACAGCAGAGGCTTTAATTGTTTCTATACCTTCATTTGTGAGTACCAGCTCACCCCCAGTAAATATATTCTTATCAGGATCATATAATACAGGGGTCTTAGTTACCATATGAGGTGCTATTGAGCTGTATAACTCTAAAACAAACTCACCTACTGCATCAAAAGCAAGAGACGTAACGTTATTATAGTCATCCATAAAGGTATCTGTAGGATCTCCTTTACGATAAGCTTTTTCTCTGTAAATTGTTTTTAACGCTTCTTTACCTAAAGCTTTCTTAGATATATTCTCTTGCATACTGCCGCCATCTTTGGCTGCTTCACTGCCTTCAGAGTCCATTGAAGTCTTAAGGTCTTGAGCCTCATTATATCTTTGTTGGTTAAGCAAAAAGTTTTCTGCAACAGAAACAATAGGTGGTATAAAACTCTCATCAATAATGTAAGGCTGTACGTTAACACCCTCTTCATCACGATTAATAATTTTCCCAGCATCATCTGTTTTAAATGCTTTAATATCAAAGTTAGGGTTTTCTTTTGCGATACCTAGTAGCTTATTAGAAGTAGCAATACTAGTTCTATTTAAAACTAACTTACCTCCTTTCTTAAGAGCAATAGGTTTCTTTGGATTTAACTCAAGGTCCTTAGCTGATGAGTTTAAAAGTTCAGATTCATACGTCTCTGTTCCTACTTTTGCAGAAGGATCGTACTCAATTAAGTCGTTAAGCCTAGGAGTAACATAGTTTCTAAGGTTAGATAAAGATTTCATATCTTCTATCCTTTCAGTTACAGCAGGGCCTAATGATTCCTCAACATTGCTTAGGTCTCGTAATATTCCATTGTATTCAGAAAAAGCCTGTACTCTTTGATTTTCCCTTTCAGCTCTATCTTCCGGACTAAGCTCCATAAACTGTCTTTGCTTGTCAGACAGAGAGTAATCTACTTCTCCCTGTAAAGGGGTAAACTCAGATGCCTGCAGGGGGCTTTGTTGTTGGATAGGGGGGTTATTGTCTACAGTTTCTGTAGCTAACTGAGACTGTTGAGGAGTAACCTGTACAGATCTACGGTCTTCTTCCATAGCTTCAACTGGCAACTGAATAGGTGGGCCTTCCTGTGGCCCTGTGTCTTGTCCCTGTAATCCTAAAGTACCAGAAGTATCAGCTTGGGGTTTTAGAGAATCTTCTAATTGACTAAGCTTAGCCTTTTTCTGTTTGTCTTTTTCTTTATCAGATATACTTTGCAGCTCTTGGCTAGCTCTTGTAAATCCCATTGTTAATCTCCTGTTATCCAGTTGTTTTCTACTAGCCCATTATAAACCCTATGCTTTAACGGTGACATTACTGGCGTTAAAGATACTGCAGATTTTACTGTGGCACGAGAGTCTTCTTCTAAAATACCTTTAAATAGTTTAAGTACGTTTTCACCAATATTAGAAGCCGGTGCTTCACTTGAAACAAAACTCCATGTAGATTCAGCAAAGCCTCTAGTCCTGTCTTCGTACAAAGGTAATACGTAGTTATTACTAATTATCCTTTCAGTTGTACCAAGGATACCTGAGCTATATAAAGCCCGTAAATACTTTTCATTATCTGACAAGTAAGGTGATCCTTCGCCAAACTTAATAAGGTCTTTAAGGTACTGAGCAGCATAACCGAGCATAAGCATACTAGCTATAGTTGCAAAAGTAGAGTACTTTATCCCGGGTGTACCTTTAGTTACCATTTTGTATAATCTTGGTATGTGTGTAGCTGTGAACTGAGAAGTAAAACCTTGAAACTGCATAAACAATGCAAAGTGTGGGTCACTGTAAATCAAAGGCCTAGTCATAGCAGAAGGCATGGGTACTGCTGCATTGATAAAGTTATACAACCCATTATCAAACTGTCTTTCCCATTGCTTCATAACTGTAGGGTTCTCAGGGTCAGCAATCAATTGCCTAGACAAAGATAGCATAATGTCTACAGGTATGCCCATTTCTTCAAGCAGTTGTCTTGACTCTACAGATCCAATAGTTTGAGAGTCTCCTGCGCTACTTATAGTATCTAAATGGTTTATTAGAAAATCATTATAGAAACTTGCTCTAGTGGTTCGAGAGGCATTTGTTACACCAGTCAGAGCGATAATCTTAAAGAAAGAATCCATAATAGTTTTAGTAAGTTCACTAGTTTCTGATACACCTACTAGGGTAGCCTGACCTGTTCTTTGTTGAGAGAGGCCAACCCTCTTAGTTAACCCTTTAATATCATCAAACATAATATAACGAGGGTCTACTTTTCCATCCTTATCTAGTATCTTCTTACGAGACTTAAGGGCTGTATCAAAAGAGCTTCTTGATATAGGAGCTCCCATTTGCCTACCTAAGTCTTTAAAGTAGTTATACATTTCTAAACCAAGAGTCTGCCCTAAAGATCCTATATTCCTATTAAATGCGGATAAGTCAACTCCAAGTGGAGTCAAAGCAAACTCAACAATAGACATAGGGGCCGCTAGGGGTAGCATAGTAAGAACACCAAAGACTGTGGCAAACTTTTGCCCACCTCTTACCGCATCGCTTTCAATACGATTATAGTTACCGGAGTCAGCATTCACAAGATCTCTAACGTCCTTAGCTAAATCTTCAACTATCTCTTGAGCATTAGGATCTCCAGCTTCAACAAGTTCATTATAGATCTTAGTTATAAGTTGGCTTAGCAGTTTACTGTCTTTACCTAAATATTTAAGAGAAGACATGTACCTAGCAGCACCTTTCATTTGCTGTTCAAGATTATCAAAGATATTATTTTGTAAGAAATCATCAAAAGCTCTACTGTCTGCAATGTCTAACGATCTTCTCTTAAAGCCTGCAGGGTATAGACCACCTCTAGTCAAATCAAATGCGTCCTCTAATGAGTTAGCATCTGGGTTGTCTATGATAGTGTCTGTAACTGCAGTAGCTATTTCCCTGCTTAAGTTCTTTTCCTTAGCTAGTATAGTAATAAACTGTTCTTTATTTGCTTCTATCTTATCTTTAAGGAAAGACTTGCTTCTAAAGATGTGATCTTGCAGTTCACCGATTAAAGGCTCACTAGTCTCAAGTTGCCTACCAGTAATACCTTCATACATCTTATCATCAATAGCATAAAGATCCCTTACAATACCTTTTAATTGTGAAGAGTTTTCAGTAAACTGTATCTTTTGGCGTTTACCGTTAGCGTCTTTACGGACAGGTAAGTTATCCCAATCAATAGCTTTTAAGATTTCAGATGCAGACTTAACTTTCTTATTGCCCTGTGTACCTTTAGGCCTTGAGATAGGCTTTATAACAGTTTCATAAAAATCATAGATAAGATTAGAAACTTCTTTACGTTGTCTGCCGTATCGTCTCGTTCCCACACTAAAGGTATCAAGCAAGGTATCTACATCTGTCTCTAAAAGCTCTTCCATGCTAGTGTAGTTATTTACCTTATCCGTTGTAAAAGTAACACCTTGATACGTACTATTGCTAGTGTGTATAAGCATTGAGTAGAGCAACCGAGAGGTCTCAGACTTATTCATAAGATCAACAGAAATCCTAGTAGCCAAGGAAGACCTTAAGGCCCTTATAGGGTCCATTAGTAAGGTACTTAACTTATCACCTCTGGGTTTTTCCTCATGTCTCTTTTGACCTGCATCTGCAAAAGTTTCGTATACCTTATCTACTTCTGAAGTTGGAGTGTTCATTAAGTCATATTGTTCCAGCTCTGTTAGCTCTTCAATGTTTTCAGGTAACGGTTGAGTGTTAGGTCTCAAGGGCTGACCATCTCTACTTCTTATCTCTGCCCACTCAGATTCAATAACCTCATCAAGATCCCTAACCCGACCATTGTTTTTTGCTTTCTCTTGTTCTTCCCATTGGGTTTTAGCAGTATCGTATCTACGATCGTACTCGGCTTGGGATACGCTAGCATCTTTCCATGCACCTGCTTCCCAAACAGACCCGGGCATAGAGAAACCAGCACCCATAATGCCACCAGCAATAACAGCGTTAGTCATCCTATTTTCAAGTTCATTGTAGTCCCAAACTTTATCTGAACCTAAAACTGCAGCGGTATACTGAGTTAACTCTTGGAGCATTTCAGTACTACCCTCAAAGCCTGCACCTGCTACTAGTCGTTTAGCAAACTGCCTAAACAGAATAGTTTTCTTTAACTGTGCATCTACTTTAGCTTTAACATCAAGAGACAATGCAGCTATTTGCCTTTTAGTTACAGTAGCTAAGGCGGCTTCTGCAGTTGATCTGGTGACATTCTCACCGATAGTGCTTGCTACCTTAGGGCCTAAGGCTATCTTAACTCTTTGTAAAGACTCACCCTTAGCATTCATAATAGCTTTAATGGCTTCCTCTTTAGCTTCACCAGTTATAAACTGAGATGGCCTTAGTAAACCTAAGGCACCTTGAAGACCAAAAACATCCAAGGCTCCAGCAATAGCACCTCCAGCCATAGCAACAGCATAGCTTTTATCCTCAAGCTCTCCCGGCATTTCATCAAGAATAAGACCAGTATACATTGCTGCTGGTATTGCAGCGCCAAAAACTGGGCCAGCTAACAAGACCGAAGCAGCAGTAACTCCCATAAACGGCAGAGACATTGCAAGGTTAGCCCCTAAATACTCAGAGATTTGACCTAAGTTTGTCCAGTCTACATCTTGATAATCTAACCTTACCTTAGGCATGTTCTTAAGCTTGGTTTTTTCGTAGTCAATCTTATACTGTAAAAAATCCTTAGCTTCATCAAACCCAAGTACCTCAGCAGTCATAGATCCTACTTGACCAAAAGAGTTTTGAGCCATTACTAATGCATTACTAAAGGATTGAGTTACAGGTATCTTAGATCGGTTATCAAATGTAGCATTTTTGTTACGTAACACTACACCTGAATAGATTTCAGGTAACAAAGAGAACTCAGCTTCGTTAAAAGCCTTTGCTTTTGCTACGAACTTACCGTTAGTTGGTATAAACTCAGCAATTTTAAGTAACTCTGCAGCTTTTTCGTAGTCTGTTTGGGGCTTTTGATCCCCTCTCTTACGACTATGGTACAGATAACGAGCATACTGATCCTCACTCATAGTCTTCTTTGAATTACCTAAGAAAGTAGGCTTAGCTAAACCTATTTCTATAAGGAAATCAGAAGCTAGGTTACCATTTTCATCCTTATAGTCACCAAGTTTACGATCATACCCAGCATCTTCATTGGTAAAGACTGGAATAGTAAAGCCTTTTTCATTTAGAATCTTAGGTACTAAAACTTTAGCAAGATCTGCACCACCTTCACCGGGTATAAAGCCTTCTTCAAGGTCAACTTTATTAAGCTCAGAAAAATCAAGACCATCCCATCGAAATCTTTCATTAGTTTTTTTATCTTTCCAAGTATCTCCATCTACGAAAACTTGGCCTGAGTTTTTAATCTCTAGGGTTGCAGCCTCAGGTACTGCTTCACCCTTTAGGCTATCTCCCGAACCAAATAACTCTACTGCAGCTGAAACTTTTTCCATACGTCTAGCTACACCACCGTTTTCTTGTTTTGACTGATCATATTCCTTATGATTTAAAAACTCTGAAGAAGCAGTGTTATAAAACTCTTGATTAAAAAGATCTACAAACTTAGGGGATTGACCTAAGTCACCTCTATATTCTGCTTGTACTAACTCAGCTTGTAGGTATTCAGGTAGTTCATTAAAATTAGGTATTCTATTAATTGCTCTATCAACATGATGTTCAAAAGCAGCTTCAAATCCCTTTTCAATCCACTCACCTGTTTGGCCTACACCTTGCGTAAGGATACCCTTAGTATCGTAGTAGGGAAGGGCATCATAACCCTCCTCCTCTACAACACGTTGCTCCGCTAAAGTTAAAGGTCTTCCTAAATTTTCAGAAACCTTTTGTACAGCCTGTGCCCCATGGTAAACTTTACGTTTATTTGTAGGGGCCTGAGGGTTCAAGCCGGCTTCTAGTTCTTCATCTTGATTCGGGTCTATAATATTAATCATAACCGACTATCTCCTATAACATTTTTACTTTGATCTTCTATTTCTAAGTATGGTCATTGTTTCTTGTGGGTTGTCATCGAACTTAAGCTCAACATAAGACATGAATGGAGTTTTATACCTTTCAGGGAACTCTTTATCATCAAGACTGTTCAAAGAATTAGCTTCATACTTTTCCTTAGCCTTAGAGTCAAGGCTACCGTAGACTGCAGATAGCTCACTTAAAACATCATACTTATCTCTGTAGTTAGGTAAGTCTTGTGCTGCCTTTGAAGTTTTATCAAGAATCCCAGTTAAACTATTAAGGCCAATCTTCTTATCCTTATGATCCTTATTTGTAATCTTAAAGTCACTGCCCATTAAACGCATAGCTCTAAAATCAAAGGTAAGTCTTTCTGATATTATTGAAGAAACTATCTCTGCATTATTTTTAGACCTACCACTTACTACATCATCAACTACTACTTGAGCTGCCCTTTCAATGGCACTTGTAAAACCTTTTTCGTTAGTGTCAACAGTGCCCTTAGGCATAGTAGAAAGAACAGTTTCAACTAACTCGTAGACGTTACCTCCAATAACACTTAATTGCGCTTTAATATCTTCTTGTTTAGCTTCGGGTAACTCAGTAAAACTTTTCATATTAAAGACATCACTTTTATACTTAGTCATTCTATCATTAAATTTCTTTGAATAAGTATCAGTTATCTCACTACCAGTTATACCCTTACCTACAGTAACACCATAGTTTGTTAACGATGCAATAGGTACTGGAGCACCCATTGGTATCCTTACTTGCACTGCATCTCCGTTATCATCTAATTGACTTACAAGTACATCTTCATTAAATTTAACATGAGTTCCGGGTTTATTCACTGCTCCTACATGATTTGTCCTATTACCCGTATTGTAAAAGGTTTTTGGGCTTATTAGGTCATAGGTATTAAAGTCTACCTGATTTTTCTTTTCTTCCTTAGTAAGCTCTGCATTATTATCAATTTGCTTAAGAATAACATCTTGTTGGAACTTAACATTATTGTCAAAAAGCGCATCGCTTCGTTCCCTTTTATACTTAGCTTCTTCTATTGCAGACTCCCTTTCAGCCTTAAGCTGAGCAGATTGCTTCTGCCATTCATTCTCAAGGACACCAGTAGCAAGAGTCACACCGTCATAGCCTAAGACCTTTGAGGCAGTGTAGGCAAACAAAGCTCTACGCAAAGCAGGATCTTCAAACCCTTCTTTAGCAATGTCTTTGATGCCGTTCCATAGGCTCTTAAAGACCCCTTCTGATTTTTTAGGGATATCATCTGGATTAGCATTATCAAAAATCTCACCATCATCACCCATCATACCTCTTGGGAAATCTGCTTGACTTATACTGTTATCAACTTGTTCCTTAACTTTAGGGTCAAGTTCAGAACCTGCATTGTTTACGTCTTCTTTAGTAAGGTTGGTGCTATCTTCTTCAAATCTTCTAATCAGATCATCAAGCCCTTTCTCTTTATCTTGCTCTGCTTGCATACCTTTAATAATGTTGTCAATACCCGCTTGATTTGCGGCATCATCTTTCTTAGGTATACCTGCACCATCTACAGGGGGTACGTCTTTACTAACAAGGTCAAATCCTAAGTCTTCAGCTTGTTGTGTTAAACTATTTACTCTTTGACCTTTTACAAACTCATTGTGCTTTTTTTGTTCTTCGAGTCTTTTACGTGTACTTTCTTCGATATTCTCTTCTACCTTAGTTATAAGGGGCCTAAAGCCTCCTGCAGAGTCTTTCTCTTTAAGCTCATACTTATACTTAGATTTGAAAGCATCAAAAACTCGTGGGTCTCTACCTGATGAATCGTATAAATATCTTAAAGTATCATCATCTGGTTTTTTACCACCGAATTCAAACTGACTAGCTTTATTTACAATACGCTCTACTTCTGAAAAAGGTATTTTATACTCTTGGCCTAAACCATCATCAACTAAAGTAACTTCTTTAATAGTTTCTTCAGGGGTATTTGGTTTAGGTACATTTTGTCCTGAAGGTACAGGAGCACTAGTTGGTTGTGGTACATTTTGTACCGGAGGTACGTCTTGTGCTACTGTTTCACCATCCTGATAGTAAGGGTTTAACCCTTTACTCATCCGATCCCTGTAGTTAGCGACAGCTTTATCTTGGATCAACTGACCCCGTGGGCTTTTCCAATTAACATTACCAGAACCAAGCAGTTCTATTTCATCTGGGGTAGTAGTTGGAACTATAGCTGGCATTTGTACTTCTTTACCGTCTATCTCAACCCCAATGGTTTGCTCTGTCATCATCTTGCCATACTTGTCTGGGAATGCACCTAAGTAGCCTTGAGCAGACTTAGTGCTTCCATCAGACCTTAGCATATCTTTCCTAGGTATAGCGTCTATGGCTTCCTTATTAGCTTCACGGTAAGCTGACATGTACTCCCCAGCATCCTGATAGGGTGCTTTAGGTGGAGGTGTTTGAAACTGATCCAGAACAGGTGGGATTAGACTGTTAGGGTCTGGCATTGGAATACTAGTTCCGGGTATAAAACCTCTTTTCTTCTTTTCATCGTCATCGTCAAGACCTTGCATTAAGGACATGAACAAGTCAGACATTGTTTTTCCATCGTTAGCCATTGTTGTTCTCCTTATGAAAGTCTCCGTCCGGGAAGACCTCGTTTCATTCTTTGTTGTCTATTCATAGCCGCTTGTGCGTATAGGTCAACTGGGGCTCCCGCAGCAGCTGCAGTATTCATTGCCATGCTTTGAGTTCGTTGTGGAGCAGGTGTGTTATCAGCAGTCAGTAACTGTAAGGCTACAGGTGCAGATGAAATAGCTGTTTGTTTAGCTGCCCCTTTCATACCTTCACTCGTTAGCATAGAACCTAAACCGCCCATTTGAGCCCCAGCTGCAGCATTCATTTTAGCCATTAAACCTACAGGTGCAGTAGCTACAGGCCCCGCTAACCCGGGAGCTAAAGGTGCCATAGCTGCGGCTGATGGGGCTCCTGCTCCCATAACAGCTCCAGCTGCAGGACCTAGTAAACCTAACCCAAGACCCATAAGGGCCCCTTTCTTTCTATCCTTTTTGTTAGACAAAGCACCTAATGCTGCCCCGCCTAACGCCATTGCTAATAGTGGTATTGCCATTACTTACCTCCCCCTTTTGATGTGGTTATAGATCCAAAGTCAAGACCACTAAGCATAGCAGAAGCATCTCGTATGGTTTGACGAGGAGCATTCTCTTCAAACTCAAATCGTTCTCTATCAGCATCAATGTCAGTTTGAGTGTAGCCTTCTTTAGCTGCACCAACGTCTTGTATAACCTGAGAGGAAAGCAAAGCTGAATCTTGCATTGAAGGTAATTGCTGAAGCATACCAAGCTGCTGTCTGCGATTGGAGTCTATCATGCCCTGAAGAGCCTTAGACCTTGCATCTGTTACCTGACCTGTTAGATTAGAGACAGCACGTTCCTGCTGGATAGCTGCCCTGTCTCCACCGAATGCTCCACCTTTAACAGCGGCAGAACTAAGCTTAGGGGCAATCTGTGTTTCATACTTAGAGATTAATGGGTTAGTTACCGCATCTAAAAACTTTTCTGTATTAGGATCATTCATAGGGTCGTAAGCCATAGCATCTTGGAATCGAGCCATAGCAGTATTACTAAGAGCACCTGTGTCTCCTGCAGCAGCTAGCTGGGCCGCAAGCCCTGCTTCAGTGTCCGAAGACATACCTGCTGTTGTGTCGCCCTCAAAGAACTCCATAGGGCCTAAGCCTTCCATTTTGTTAGCATATCCCAACTGTTTGTTAAGGATAGCTCTTTGTTCTGGGGATGGGCCAGTAGTTGTAGTCTGGCTACCGCCACCACCTTTACACTGAAGCATGTAGCTGTCTGTAAAGCATCCCAGTTCTGAATCGTAGCTACTTTGAAAAGTAGTTCTTTTACCTTTAAGTTTCATTTAAAAGTCCTTTATTATCTGAGGGGTCCCTTAGGGATTTACCGGCTATGGTATATCTTTCTGAGAATCCGTGTTCTTTTAGAGGCCTTAACCAACCCCTCCTGCCGAAGACTTGTATATCGTCACAGTCATTTAAGACTGCCCACTCTTCGATTGTTTTAACATTGCCTAGTGCATGCACAACACCTTCTCCCTTTTCACCACCTAAGTAACATACTTCGCAAGTACGTTTACTAGGGTAATCAATGATATGAGTTATAACCGTAGCTACAAACGTATCATTAAGGGTTCCTACCCATAGCTGCTTAGTACCATCTATAAGGTCTTGAGCTACGTGTTTTAGTTCTCGTTCACCCTGCCCATACTCTAGGGCAGACTCTATGTGCTCTAAACAAGCAACGGGTAAATCTTTAAAATGTTCTTTTGTCCACATGCAAAGCATATAGTCCTCCGGTTAACCTACGAATACCCAAGCGGATCCTGAGTACCTATAGAGGCCAGCACCACTTGAACCATCAAAGCCAGAGCCAGTCCCATCACTTACAGATAAGAAGCCAGCTAAAGGCTCTACTGGTGGGGAAGCTAAGGGTATCATAGGTATAAATTGATAGAGGGCTCTTACACCCTCATTAAGTTTGTTTAGCTCTTTCTGTACTGATCTTGCATCATAGTTTACTGGGAGCATTATCTAAACCCTCTTATTCTACCTTTGATCTCTAGGTTAGTTATTTCCCAAGTATCAGCGTTGTTATTTGAAGATACCTTTAAAAATAAGTATCTGCCAGAAACCCTGACCTTGTAATCAGCATATGATCCGTTTACATAAAAACTATGTTCAGGGTTAAAAGTAGGCTCAGCATTGATATCCTCAGCAAATCCTATTTCAACTAATGGAGAACCATTGCCTATCTTACCAACCCTTACGCTAGTTATTTCTTTAATGGAGTAAGGGTCATCAAGATCATGGGCTTTAGTTATTCCAAATGTAGAATGACTAGAGTTAGCCCCGTCTTCAAAGCTAACGTTACCTGTAGGATCAGCTGTTATATCGTGATCAAATACTCCAGATATTTGAGCTGAACTTGCACCTATTGTCTCTATACTAAATGTTTTATTAGAGTAGTTATAGGTAATCTGAGTGTTAGGCTTAGTATCTGCAATAGGCAAAGACCATATTACTTCACTGTTTAGTTTATTGTGATAAGCAACTACCTGAGGGTATTCTGAACTAGCAATATTATCTCGTATGTACTTGTTAATACCTTCAACATCTCCAATAGCTGAAACAGAGTTACCATCTGTAACGAATAACCCCCGTCTTGAAAGCCCGTAGTTCATTGAATCAACAGCAACTACAGACTTAGAAGATACTGCACCAGCACCAGAAGCAAACGCAGTAGAGTACCCAAAGTAATATGGGGCACCAGTATACTGCAAGATAAACATCTGATCTTCTGTGTAGATAGCTTTGTTTTCACCCAAGGGTACTATGGCCTTTAGGGGTGACGAAGCTTCCCGTAGTGTAAGGCTACCAGCAGCATTATTAGCTGCAGCTACCCATGTATCTGGGTTATCTGTGTCACACCATGAGACATCATAGGGATGCTCTGAGTTAGGCTTATCGTAGTTTATTGCTAGGATGTGTGGTCCAAACTTATCTAAAGCAGTTACCCTAGTATACGGACAATCAGGTACTGATAGAGACAATTGCAATCCTGTCCCAGACCCTGAAGTAGATGCTTGAGATATAGTATTACCATTAGCATAGCTAGATCCATAGTTAGTCACCTTAAATCTTGTTACAGAACCACCAGATACTTCTGTTACAGTTCCAGCAAAACTACTACCAGCTCCTCCAGAAAATGTTATGTTATTACCTACAGCATGACCAGAGCCACCAGCAGCTATACTAGCACCAGAAACCTTACCAACCTGTAAGTCAGCAAATGTTTCGTTATTCTTTTTAATCTTAATAGACCCAACGTTATCTGCTGCTAATACCCAAGTACCAAAGTTAGTAAATGACCATGAAGTAGCAATAGCAACACCTTCATCCCAGACAGAAATAGCTCCATTTTCTTCAGTCCAAACAGATGGCGATGTCTCTGCTATATCCCAAACACTAGCTCCAGCTTTTTCCGCTAGACTATAGCCTGTACCTACTTCTGTATTTAAAACAAGAGGTTCATTTAGTTTCCATCTATAGATTTTATTAAGATCACCTAGGTAAAGAACCTTAGTATCGTACTCGTTAATAGCTATCATCCCACGTATAGGTTGAGAGCTAAAGTCTCCTATTAAGGATTTCCCGGGCTTACGCCTAATAGAAGTATCAGTAAACTGTAAACCATCAACTTCAGCCCAGAAAGGAATGCTTTTATCAAATTTATTTGTTTGCCACCCAGACAGTAACAGAGGTGTTAAGTCTGCAGGAAAAAAGTTCCTAGGTGTTCTTGGGGAAGTTGCCATAGTTTATCTCCTTATACTGTACGTTTCCACATGTAAACAACGATATATGGAGGCATGTTCTCGTGTGCGGCTCCACCGCCAGTGCTGTTTGTAGTAACAGACAAATTTGCCTCTAGGGTTGAAGAGCTAGTACCTTCAATTCTGGGGCCAGAGCTGCTTGATCTGTTAGTATATAGTTGCAGGGAGTCTGTATGCGTATGTGCTGGCATTTCAGCTATAGATAATGCCACAGTCTTAGCACCACCAGTTTCCTGAGATTGGTTAAAGTCACTATCGCTACTGTTGATACCGACCAGTACCCTACCTGCTCCAAATGCTACCCAAGTTCCTCCAAACAGTGACGCTGGGCTAGTCGATAAGACACTGGTGTAGATGGCACCTACTGGGTAAGGTAATAACTTATCAACTACAGTAGTAATAGTTACGTTTTGAGATCCATCAAAAGAAGTAGAGCCAGTAGCGTCTCCTCCTAAAGCAATAAGTCTTGCTGTGTCTAGCTCATTAGGGTTTAATAAAACCCATGAATTGTTAGCACTATTATATACTAAATCTAAGTAATGATTACTTCCAGCAATTTGACCTGCAGATAAGGTGGTACCGTCTGTGCTTCTTATTGTAGAAGCACCTGTTCCATCTACGTTTAAAGTAGCACTGCCAGTATTAGCTGTGTGTGCCTTTACTATAATCCGGGCACCCTCTGCTTTAGCTACGTTATTACTAAAGTTAGCAGAATAAGCTGTACCTGTACCTGTTGTAGTTACTACGTCTAAAGAAGACCTTAGTAATCCGTTAATTTCGTCTTTAGCTGCAGAGAAATTATCTCTAACAGACTGGGTAGTCGGTGAACCCGTTGTTGGTTTTGTTGCATTGATACTACTAGCCATTAGTAATTCTCCTATTATTTTTCTCTTTGTACGCCTTTAGCTTTTTCTACGGTACGCATAACACCTAAACCTAGCATACCGAGAAGGACAGGCATCATTTCTGAAAGAGCTAGAAGGGGAATACTGATTGCAGAACCGGCAAGAGCAAGCGCAAAGTTTGCCATCGGTATAACAATAAAATTACTTGCCATCCCAGCCACGCATACCCAGCCCACAGCAGGTCTCCAACCAGCAACAAACATATTCTTATGTGCTGCCTCAACCTTGTTAACTTCAAGTTGACCTTTTGCAAGTTCCTGTGCATGTCTCTCCGCCATTGTAGATATTTCGTGTGCTAATTTATTCTTTGTGTCTTTATCTTCTATAAACTTATCTAGTAGTCCTGATACAGGGGCGATTAGTTGTGATAGCATTGTTATCTCCTATTTATAATTACTAAGGGGGGCCTGCCTGTTGCGTCTTTCTTTTGAAACAACAACACGCTCACCACCTTTTTCTGTATTAGGAGGTGGGTTTTTCATTGCTTTACCTTTAGCAATAGCTCTTTCATTTTCAGACTTAAGTTGTTTCTTGACTTTATCTGGAAACATATCTCTCATATAATCATCTTCAAAGTCTTTTAAAAGACCAGACTTTAACTCTTCAAGGCTTTTGTCTTTATAATAACCGTCTCTAATATCTTCAGAGTAATCCCTGTAGGTTGGGGTAGATCTGGGAAACATTGAATCTTTTCCCATTTCTTTGTTTATTCTTTTTATACTTTCGATAAAATGCTTTCTAATTTCTTTCTTGTCCACAGTATTCTCCTATTTACTCAAAGGTCCTTTACGATACCTTGCAGTTTTCTTTGCAATCTTCTTTGGTTGTTTAGAGAACTGTTTACCCTTACGAGTGTCCTCTCTTTTCTTTTTACTAGTAGCTGCATACTCTTTAGCTGACAGGGCACCTCTAGCTTTCTTAGGTAAGTAACGTTCACCAGTAGCTTTCTTGCCCTGTGTGCTATTCTTACCAGACTTAGTACCCCACTTTTCTTTAGTCCACTTAGTCATGGACTTCTGGGCTTTAGTCTTTTTACCTGAGTACTTACCACCAGCTTTACGATATCGTTGACCAGCTATTTGAGCTTTACGTGCACTCCACTGTCCCGGTCTGCCACCTTTGCTACCAGCTTTAACGCTAGCAACAATACGTTTCCATAATGCTTCGTTTGACCTAGCCATAGTTATTTACCTTTTTTCTTTTTACCCTTACCGTAGCTCATAGCTTTATCCTTTGCTTTAGTTGATAGTTCTTCTAAATGAAAAAGTTTCGCAGACAAAGGGCTATGAGTAGCACCTGAGTGAACTTCACCATTCGGCATCTTATGGGTAGCACCCTTATATGGGGTACCGTCTTTTGTATAATGCATTACACCTTTAGCCATTACCATTTCACCTTATTAGCCCAGTAAGCAGCAGACAGGGGCCCCTTAGCAATGTTCCTACGGTGCCTAGCCTTAAAGCTTTTACGTTTAGCTTTCATTTTAGCAGACTCACCTGCCTTAGGTTTCCCTGCAGTAGATGCGCCTTGTTCTCCAAAGCGAATAGTCTTGATTGTATCACCTTGCTTAGCCACAACGATGTGTGACTTCGTAGGGTGGTTAGGGGTTCTCTTGGGTTTATTATAACCTGATACCCCTGCTCGTTTGAGTCTTGGATCTTTCAGTGGCATCCTAGTCCCCCTTTTTTCTAATCTTTTGAATTGTATCTGATTCCCATATCCTAATACCCATCCATACAATAGTTAGTAAAGAGGCAGCAGGTGGTAGCCAAGCAGCAAGAGAAGCTAAAGCAGTGGAGGCAGCAACAATGTCTACCATTTCTTTTGTGGGCTCATCCATAATTAGGTTCCTTTTAAAATACTTACAATTAAGTAGACTGCCGTCCCTAGCGTTGGTATAGCTACTAAGCTTACACAAATGACAGTAAATATGTTTAACATTAGTTTTTTGTTTTTTGCAGACTGGTATTGCTTTTGTCTTTCTTCGTCTGCTCTTTTTCGTTTACAGTCAGATTGAAACTGTAGCCAATCTTGGTACATGTTAGCTCGACCACCATATATCATTATTTCCCGGAGTTCCTCTTCCTGTTGCTTAAGGGTCTCTAGGGCCATGAATGCTTCCATGTCTGATTTGTTTCCATTTTTCTTTGCTTGTTTAGCGATAGAGCTTTTTGAATCAAAGTATGTGCTAGCTTGTTGTGCTACACTTGCTAACTCTTGCCCATTAGCTATCGTCTTTTTAATAACTGCAAAGGCTGCATTAGCAGCAGCAAGTTCAGCTAGCATATTATTCTCCTATATTATATCGAGCGTATGCCTTAACGGGGCCATACTCCAAGGTGTTTTTATTAAACACAAAACCCCAGCACCATACAACGTCACAGTCGGTGTGCGTGGTTGCGGGTAATGGATACGACAATCCTTTTTCAGCGCAGAACTCCCAAACGCTTTTAGGGCTGGCGTAAATGTACGAGTCTATCCAATCGCTCATAGAGCCATCTTGACTATGAGTTATGCCGTAAAACACTCCTATGTTGTTGGGAAGCTCTGGAGTATTTCCGTCATACTCGTTTATCACGGCTTTAAACAACACATCTTCAGTGGTTAAATCAAACTTTAAACCATACCAATCTCTCAAATTGCTATCTAAGTAGCTGGCACTATATGATGCTTGTAATGCTTCGCTAGGCTTATAGCCGAAAGCATAGCAGCTAATGCTTGGATTAGTGTAGGGCTGTCTATAGCCTCCATAAGCACCTACAACATTCGTCTCGGATCGATTTAATTCAGAATACTCAGGGAACCTACTTGAAAGTTCTAATAATATTTCAGCGCCTTCAGTTGTATTTATAGAATAGTCTTGCCTAACTATCTGCTGGTTAACATAAACATCATCGCGTAAAGCTACCGACCCAAAGGTATTCATGGACGATGTTATAAGTACCTGATCTATTTTATCTTGCATTTCCTGTTCATTTTCTAAGAATGGAATTTCAAATTCAATTCCGTTTTTAGAGAACGTGGCGCACGGGTGATCATCAATGGTAACTGTTTTATATTGTCTGCTCATGTGAATACCACCGACTTTGTTGCACCATTAGTTGTGCCAAAAGGGTTAGTGGTGCTTGACCCTATTGCCCACTCCCAAGTAGTAATAGCGGTACTGCTGTCATAACTTCGTGTGGCGCTGGTTCTACTATAGGGATAACTATCCACCGACATTGTGTTCCATGCGCTTCCGGTGCTTCCGCGATTACCAGCTATCCTTAAATAAACAAACTTAGCGGAGGCGGTTAATAACCATATTCGGCACTCTTTATAAGCGGCTCCAAAATAGAAGTTACAAGTACCATCTGCCATGCTTCCGTAGGTTGGTGATATCCAGTTTCTAAATCCGTAGGTAGGGCCAACATAAGGCGCTCCGAGAGTGGATACGCCTATTGTTAAGGTTTGTGTGTCCAGCGAGCTAGAAGCTCCATACCACTCGTTAAACGACATGGTTACGCCAGAGCCTTTACCAATTAACGCACGAATATCTGCATCGTTTATACTTGCAATTGTGCCTGACACTCCATCAACTTCTGTGTGCATTTGATTAAGACTAATAGCGCCTGACGTTGGAATATCAGACATCAGACACCTCCTTTCAGTTCTTCAATCTCTGCTTTAAGTTCCTTAATGGACTCCACTAACAAGGCGATCACTGCGTTGTAGTCTACAGTTTTAGTACCGTCCTCTGCCTCAGAGACAGCTTCAGGTAGTACAACCTCAACCTCTTGAGCAATGACACCTGCGTAGCGTCTCTCAGGGTCTTTGTCGAGTAGGTCATTACGCTGATAAGTGTTACCGCTAAGTGTACCTACTTTCTCTAATGCACCTTCGATTGGCTGGATGTCATCCTTTAATCTTCTGTCAGAATAAGCTGTGACGTTACCTGTCGCTGTGAAGTGACCTGCATCATCAAAGGTAAAGCGGGTTGTACTTCCATCACGGATGTAGAAGTTATTACCTC